>Ga0123340_1007586_pt1 | contig 10346 bp, 6 predicted proteins | sample SirMexnodulemix_FD_89961 | JGI IMG/M metagenome (GOLD analysis project Ga0123340, IMG submission 89961) | Root nodule microbial communities of legume samples collected from Mexico - Siratro Mexico nodule mix | ecosystem: Host-associated > Plants > Roots > Nodule | place: Mexico: Nepantla...
ATTTTTAATTGAATTTCTATTAATTTTTTTTGTTTTTTTAAATATTTAAAAGTTTTATATTTTTAAATTGAGTTTTATTATTTAATTTTTTTATTAACTAAAGGACGTAACTGTTATCTTATATTATAACTCTAATGTACTGACTTGTTAAAAAATATAAGATTTTATTAAAAAATATGAAATTCAACATGTTTTCAGTGAAAAAAATAAATTCACTTACAATTTTATATTAATGATGATATTATTTTATATTAATAATAACATCTCACATGTTTTCAGGTGTGAAAGTAAGACAATAGAATAAAATAATAAGGAAATATTTGCTTTAACAAGAAACAGATGACATACAACCAGATGTTAACTACTGATGTGGTTTAATTGTGCGTGGATAAGGATAAAACAAAACTTTTCTTTTTTAAGGACATTTAAGGTATTTTGTCGCATAATTAGATTTTAAGTATCTAAATTTAAGATTTGAAACCTGATAGGAGTCCAGTGCACCCATTTGCATAAGGGAGATTTCGTGTGAGAGGTTGTGGTGGCGAGTGATGGTGGGAGATCGTTGACGGTGGCGAGCGACGGTGGTGAGAGAACCGATGGCAGCGACAATGGTCAAGAATCGATGGCGGCGACAGCAGCTTCGGTGACTACAGCGGATACGACTACAGTGGCGGCGATAGCAGTGGCGAGATTCAAGATATCTGAGATTCAAACTCACTGCTTCTCAACCCTTAATGGAACATGCTAGGCAACGTTTTAGATAAAACCCTAAACATGGAAACCCTAAAAATGACTCTCAGTACCACACTGAAATGTTTTTTACGTCATTTATCTTGTCCACATCAGTGCCACATAAGATTATAAAGTGGGTGTGTGCCAACTATGATTGTCAAAGTATAACTACTCAAATAATAATTAACTCAATTTAATTGACAAGAGTTCAATTAAAAAATATAAAATGTTAAGTATTTATTAGATCAAACAAATTTAATGGAAAACAATTAAAAATACTTAATTTTAGAAGATTCAAAACTTATTTAAACCTTTAATAAAATATAAATTTCAAATTTAATTTAATTGAAGAACAACACCTATAATATATCACATCATAAGATTTTGTCCTTTAACAAACGAATTTATGTTCAAACAAACCTCATTCTAACCTACAAACATGTGTTTGGAACTATATTTGAAGTTTTCAAAATAAAAAAATTTTCTATTGTTTTAGAGTTTTAGGTTTCAAAATGTTTTATCATGTCAAATGAACTTGAACCTTTCCATTTATTCCTGTAACTTATACGTATACATATGACAAAAAAAAACTATAACTTATTTTATTTATTCCATTTTTGTCGTGAACAAGAAACTAACTTACCTCTAAAATATTGTTATTATATATAAAATATGGGTGGACCATATTTTTTTTTAAATTATTAGTCACAAGTTAATTTATACGCGACATCGAGTCTTTTTCTTAATATATTACCTATCTCATTTATCTCCAGTTCTATCCATAGTAAACTTTCTCAAATTTAAATCTTCTGTCCCAAATCTCTTATTTGTTTAATACTTTCCAAAAAAGTCAATACGTAACCAGAAAAATTTAAATTGGATGAGTAATGAACCAATCTATATGAAAGACACCACTCCACTTTCAAAAAAAAAAAATATTAAGAAAATGAACTAGTAAATCTTACTCTTTCTATATTATTTATCTTCACCGAGCATGTATTTCTAATTCGAGACTTGAATTCCTCGTTTTAAGCAATTATTTACCACTTTTCTCTTACCTTTGGTGTAATTTGAACAGTTTTTTTATTCTTTAAATTTTTAAGCCACTTGGTTTCTTGAGCGTATCAATTAAGCTAATGTAAAATTATAATTATATCTTTTCCCTTTTATGTAAGTAAACTTTATGGTAAACCTGGTAAGATAAACCAGCAACAACATATGACTATGTCAAATAACTCAAGACAACAACAACCAAACAAAAACAAAGCTTATTCTTCTTATTATTATTTTTTTACTTATACAACTACCTACCATTCAAATATACAACCAACAAGAAACTTAATTCTCCATCTTTTACTGTGTCAGCAAGTAATACACTGGTCCCTATCCTTTTTCTCTTTTCTCATTGATTTAAAATGCCAATCTCATATTGAAGTAGTTATAAAATTACCAAGTGGGAAATTCTTCAGGAGTTGACTTTGTGTTAATATTCGTATATATCTTTCGTCTGAATTGAATTTGTTTCTCATTCTCACCCAAACTGAAACCATAAGGATCACAAGTACTGTTCCTACCCCTCATAATGTCCCTTTTCATGAACAAGTTAATTCTCATGAAGCTATTCTCCATCATGAAATCAGCAACCACATGAACATGGCTTCACCTCGTTTCGTCCTCCTTCAGCTCCTCCTTATAGTTTGCTTTCTCTCTTTAGCTTTTGGAGCCACTCTGCCAGAAGATGAAGGTACTAAATTTAAGAAACAAAAAGTATATTTAATTTATAAAAGAATTTTGATAATTTTTTTTGGCACAAGTAAGCTTTAGAGTAGTGGCAAATGAGTATACATTTTTTTTCTACCCACAAAATTATTTGAATTGTTTAATAATCATATTGAATGTAGTGGAAGCTCTGAAAGACATAGGTGAGACACTTGGGAAGAAGGATTGGGATTTCAGTGTTGATCCATGCAGTGGAGAACACAATTGGACATCACATACTAAAGTGAGAGGGACAGAAAATAATGTTACTTGTGATTGCTCTTTTGAGAATGCCACAATCTGCCATGTTACTAACATGTACTTCTCTCACTCTCTTTATTTCTTCAAAGTTTCAATATATTGTTGTCACTAACAAAATCATTAGATGTGTCTTTCAGTTTCAATCAGATTAAATAAAATTCAGTATAATTTTTGGCAAATTCTGACTTGATCTAAAAAAAATCAAATATGTTGATACAGTATTTATTAAGAACTGAAAGTTGAATTAAGTGTTTCAACTAAAATTAAAACTCATCTTAAACACTTGGTTATTCATTTTAAGTCTCAAAAATTTAATATTTTAGATAAAGAGTGTGTTTTTCCACTAATACATAAAACATTTGAACATCTACAAGATCTTCAATTTCTCATGCTAGAATGATGGGAAAAATTCAATATTTCTTGAAAAAAAGTAAATGATTAAGTAATTTGAGTAAATGTCATTTGGAATTGTATTTTGAGTAGGAAGGGGTGGAATTTGTGAAATTCTAAAACATTTTTTTTCAAGCTCCTCTAGAAAAAGCATTTTTGATTGTTCAAATATTTCTTTTCAAATATATTGATCAACAAATCTAAACAAGGGTAACCAAAAATCTTTTACAATATATGTGAATAGAAATAATTCAAAAACCATAACAATAAAAGTTGATAAAGAAAAAAAATACACATTTTTTTATTTAAAACACTACAAGAAAAAAGTTATTTAGAGACTAATATTTAGCTACCAAATGAAATAATTGTTAATTGTGACCAAAATAGTCACCAAATTAAATTTTGGTTGCTAAATAACTAGTAATAATTGAATTTAGTGACCAATTAAGTCAAATAATTGGTATATAAGATTAGATACCAAAGTTTCAGTTACCTATGCCATTAGATTCTAAATTGATATCTAATTAAGTTAGAGACTAATTTAGAATCTATTTTGTAGTTATTTAGCAATCAAAATATATTTTGGTAACTATTTAAGTCACAATTAGTAATCATATCATTTGATAACTAAAAATTAGTCTCTAAATAACTTTTTTCTTGTAGTGAAATTCACATCTAAGCAAGTCTTTAAGTTCATATGTCAGTGTTGATTTTTTTAATTTAAAATTTAAATCAACTTTTGAATTAACTTGTCTATTTACTTTGTATTTTTCTATTTATATTTAAAATTTCACATAAATGAATTGTGTACATTTGGTCCATAGTTTTAACATTTTCTTGAATTAACTTGAAATTAAACACATTTAATTGGCTAAATGAGCATGCAGACTTTTGAAAGTACAAAATCTCAGAGGCACTCTCCCAGCAGCAATGGTTAGATTGCCATACCTTCAAGAAATGTATGATATTCTTTGACTTTTGCTCACTTTAATTCAACTAACAACGTGTTTTGTAATTTTCAATTTTGCATGGCACTGTCTCTCTGTTACAGTGATCTTAGTCGCAATTACCTGAATGGGACAATTCCTATGGAGTGGGGCTCATTGAATCTTGTCCACATGTATACTTTCTTCAGTTTCTCTGTCAATTTTCTCTTCACCAATCAATAAATACACACACAAACAATGCTACTACTCTCTCTGTTTCATAAGAACTGCACTTTAAGATTATTTCTTATTCCCTCAGTTTCACAAATATTGTGATTTAAGGTTGTTTCACAAGAAGCTAATGACGGCAAGATGTTTCATATTTTTTATAGTTCTCTGAGTGCTAATCGACTAACGGGTTCAATTCCACCTGAGCTAGCAAACATCTCCAGTCTCCAAAGTTTGTGAGTTTTTTTTTTTTTTTTTTTCTGGTTACCATGCATTGCTTTTAAGCATTTATCACCTCATCTGGATTTAACTTTCGCTTTATGTGAATAGGACCCTTGAATTCAACCAACTCTCTGGAAATCTTCCTAGTGAGCTTGGGAATCTTCCAAATATTCAAAGATTGTATGACATTTATTTTGCTTTCATTTTTTCCATTCAACTTTAGTACTTTGTTTAGGTTGTTCGCTTTCCTTTTTGTTCTAAAATATCAAATGTCAATGCTTATTGATTAGACCTTGGTTTCTCTTGACAATTTATTGCTGTTTTTTTAATACTTTTAGGCTACTTACCTCCAACAATTTTACTGGAGAGTTGCCTGCAACATTTGCAAGACTCACTGCCTTGCAGGAAGTGTAAGCTTCCCAATTTCTTACTTATAATACACTGATTAGTGAATATTAAATTAGTATATATTGTTATTTTAAGTTCCATCTTTAGCTAAAGTATTTTTTTTGTTTATTTGTATCACATTATGCAGTCGACTAGGGGACAACAATTTCTCTGGAAGCATACCTGATTTTATTCAAAGCTGGACAAGTCTCCAGAAACTGTGAGAATTTATCTTTTGTTCTGTTATAGTGGTACCAATGTTATCTGTTCATGATTGTTGAGGAACACAAACCCTTGATCTCAAAGAAAATTTCTTTTGTTATGATATGACAGAGTGATTCAAGGAGCTGGATTAAGTGGGCCAATTCCTTCTGGAATTTCACTACTTGAAAGTGTAACAGACTTGTATGTCTGGTATCTTATGTAGTAAGCGAGGTTTTAAATTTACTTTCATTTTAGTTGTGTTTATCTGTGCTTAAAATGTGATGTGCAGGAGAATTAGTGACATAGACGGATCAGACTATTTTCCTTTTCCCCAACTTAACAATCTGTCAAATTTGGAAATTTTGTGAGTTGATTGTATCAATTAGTACTTTGTGCACATTGTGGGACAATGACTCAGTAAGGCAATGTTTTCAGAACAAGGAAATTACAATTCTGATTTCCTTTTGCTGTCTATCTTACTGTTTCGCAGAATTCTGAGGAGTTGCAATATTAATGGAACCATACCTGAATATCTTGGGACTATGTCTAGTTTACAAACCTTGTAAGTTCTGTTACTCCCATTATGCTTCAGTGCAACTAATTATACCAATGCTTAATATGCTTATGTACAATGTTCTTCTATTACTTTTAAATTTCAATAGTAATTTTATTTTGTACCAATGCTTCAAAAAACATAACTTCAATTTTCCTCGAGTTTATGACATTATAGAATGTTTTCTAAGCTAATTTCCTTCAGCTTAGTCTGGTTGCAATTTTTTTCAGAGACCTCAGTTTTAACAAATTAAGTGGACAAATTCCAAGCAGCTTTGAGTATGGCCTAAGAAAGACAGATTACATGTAAGAAGTTTGTTAATTTCCTTTCTCTTCCTCTAAACTGGGCTGGCATTTTCTGGTAACCAATTAGTGCTGTTCACTTTCATTTAGGAGCAATAGTATGCTTCTACTACAATTTTCACCATGATTCTAGGACTTGAATAAATCACAAATTTTATACATGGTAATTTCTTTATATTCTTTAATTGTAGATATTTAACTGGAAACATCCTCACGGGACCTGTACCTGCATGGGCAGAGAAAGAAAAAAATGTGTAAGTTTTATTTCAATGTTTTTTTTTTATGTTATGATTCCTTAAATTGAATAGTTAATGAGTTCTAAGGGGAAAGAGACTTTATAAGCATGTCATTTGTTGTCTTTTATTCCCTTATAAAATGTGTCTTTCGTCTTTTATCTTCCTTCTCTTTTCTATGTGAAAAATCTAGTCTTGGTTGTATGATTTCTGTTTGTATCAGTACTTGACCATCACCTATGCAGTTGCGATTATTGATCACCAAAAACATTTAAAATGATTAAAACATAAAATTTGATTAGACTTTTCATATACAAATTATAATTCCCTAAATATTTGTTGCAGTTATTTTATATCTTAAAGAATGTTGTGGCACTGGATCTAGATTGTGCATAACTTTGTATTTTTTGAACCAAAAACTAGTATTTTGGGGGAATTTGGAAGAACTTAAGGGGAGCTTAAGGCTCCTTCTGGCTTAGTTCAACAACTTCTCGGAGAACCTCATCAATACACACTCCTTTTAGTTTATTACATCATGTTTCATGCTCAAATATGTCATAACCCTTAATCTGTTAAGAGCTTATCAGACAAGTGCTTGATTAAAGTGTTTACCTGAAGGCACCTTTGAGTTACTATACTAATTGTTATAGATTTCTTTCTAGTTCTCACTCTAAAGAAGTCTATCTGTTTTGCATCTTGTTTGATTTTCTGAATCAAATTTTATAATCTGAACCAGAGATCTTTCGTACAATAACTTTACCATGGAAAACTCAGGGCAGCAGCCATGTCAACGTGGAAATGTGTAAGAATCCTTGCATATGAGAACATTTGTTTGAAACTTAAAGAGCCTATCCGAGTCTTAACCTTCTGTTGTATCCCATAGGAACTTGTTTGCAAGCTCCTCTATGGACAATAGCTCGTAAGTTTGATGTATCTTTTGACATTTCCCTTTCATACGGTCATTTTGAAATTTTATATGATGGGATCATGCTAAATAGCTTTGTCACTTTGGTCATTCTTTCAGAGAATCCGTTTCATGTTTAAAAAGTGTTGCCTGTCCTAAAAGTAAGTTTTACTTTTCTTTATTTATAACAAAATTTTATACACAGATAAATTGTCACTAACCTTTACTTGTTTACCATGTTTGAATGATGTTAACTCTTTAATTAGTAAATATATACCAAATCGAACAAGTAGTAATATTGGAAAGTCCAAGTATCATTTGGCAAGAGATTTGCACAAGTTTAGCCAATATGAAACGTGTTTTAACAATGATTTTTAACACCAATTTTGAAAAGAGTTCATAGCATAAATACAGTCCAATATATATGATAAAAAAAGTTGCTATCACACTTATCAAATACCACATTAAAAAAGCTTACCGTGAAGTTACAAATTGCTAATAACCAAGTTTTCCAAAATACCATGGTGTTAAAACTATAAATTAATAATTTGCATTACGAACCACATAAAAGGTCACAATAGTACAAATAGAACTTTGGAATTTTGATGATCTATAATCACAATTGACTCTTTCTTCTGATCTGTCTTGCTTATGGGGATAGTGGAAATTTATCATATATGTCTAATACCTTTTACTCACTAATATGGTTGTCCCAGAATCATACTCTCTTCATATAGATTGTGGTGGAAAGCAAGTAACAGTCGATGGAAATGAAACATACGATGACGATTCAGATAATGCAGGACCAGCTAGATTCCACTTAAGTGGAAAAAACTGGGGATTTAGCAGCACTGGTCACTTCATGGATAATGACCGTGCAGAATATTATATTTGGCTAAATCAATCTAAGCTTTTCATGTCTGATGCTGAATTATACATGGATGCACGTGTTTCTCCCATTTCTCTTACTTATTATGGATTTTGCCTGGGAAATGGAAACTACACTGTGAATCTACACTTTGCAGAGGTCATGTTTACTGAAGATCAAACATATAATAGCCTAGGAAGGCGCATATTTGATGTCTACATTCAGGTAAATTATCTCAAACTTTTGTAGTTTTGTTTTGTCTGTCATGAGTATTTCATTTCATAAAATTGAAAAGCCCTTTAGTCAAAGTTGGCATATTCAAATTTCATATCTTCAAATTTTGAAAAGAAATTTTGATTAGAGATAAATTTGTTCTTTTATAATCCATTTGGAACATTAGAATACCCAGAATATCACATATCAAGTGGAGAAGTTTCCCCACCTTGGTACCTCATTTCGTTCATGAATTTGATTACTACAGTTAATTAAAAGAAATTACAATATTGCATACTTAAAATTGTAGCCATTATGAGGCATTAAGGTTGGTTTTGATTTCTTGCAGGGAAATATGGTGCTGAAGAATTTTAATATTGCAGAAGAAGCAGGAGGAGTTAATAAAGCAATCATAAAATCATTTACCATTGTGATTAGTAGTAACACGTTGGAAATTCGCCTGTATTGGGCTGGGAAAGGGACACTTGGTATTCCATTTAAATCAGTATATGGTCCTCTCATATCAGCTATTTCTGTAAATCCCAGTGAGTTGTACTTCTCATTCAGTACTTAATATTCATATAGCACCTGGATGTTACCATGCAATATAAGCTCTTGTATAATAATTTTTTCTATTATAATCAAGCAGACTTCATCCCTCCCTCAGAAAACGAAAGTAGAATGTCTGCAGGTGCCGTGATTGCAATTGTGGCTGGTGTGGTAGTTTTTCTAGTCCTGATATTTGGTATACTTAGGTGGAGAGGCTGTCTAGGACAGAAAAGTTCTTTAGCAAAAGGTAATTGCAAATAACTTATTCTATGATGATGATAAGCTTTGTGCCTTAACTTAAGGGCTTTCAATGAGCATGCAACATAAATTTTCGTATGCACCTAAATTTAGGGCATGTAGTTAACCCTCAAAGCTAGTTAATTATCTTGCTACGAGAAATGAATCAACATATGGATTCTTCAATGAAGAGTATATAACCTTGCTGTTATTAAAACTTTTAATAATGTTCTTTGGAAAACAAACTTCACTGTTTATTATTAACACTTTTGTAACTCAAGACACTTGATTGTAACCCTCACACTCGTTTACTTGTTCTTGCTTCTTAACTCCTTAAACATAATGATGATAACTTCACAAGTAACAAAGTGAACTCATTGACAGGGTAACTAAGCTTGGATATATATAGAGAACTAAAGAGATGTTACTAATTAATGACTCTAGATTTATTAAAGTGTCCATCATTGATCAATTACATCAACTATCCACCTTTGGGAAACATAAAACTCTGTTAATCAACCACTAGTGATTTGTCTGTGGATGATTGATCCAGTGTGCCAATGGTTACAAAAGTATTAATAATATGGAATTTTCTCGACCACACGAAATCTGCAGTCTTTCTTTGTTTAATTGACAGAGCTAAAGGGTTTAAAACTGCAAATGGGTATATTTACCTTAAGACAAATCAAAGTAGCAACAAACAACTTCAACAAAGCCAACAAAATTGGAGAAGGAGGGTTTGGTCCTGTGTACAAGGTAACTTGGACAGTATGGCATATCCCCTCAATTATTATGCATCTATTTTAATTGAAGATGTTACGTTTTGAGGGAAAAATCAACATTCCAACCCAGCAAATATATTGCATTGTTCTATATGCAGGGAAATTTATCAGATGGGACAATGATAGCAGTAAGCAGCTTTCTTCCAAATCAAGTCAGGGGAACCGTGAGTTTATAAATGAGCTTGGCATGATTTCAGCTTTGCAACACCCTTGCCTTGTTAAACTTTATGGATGCTGTGTCGAGGGAGATCAATTACTGTTGGTCTATGAATATATGGAAAACAACAGCCTTGCTCGCGCTTTGTTTGGTAATTTTTTCTTATGAAGCTAATTTCAGTTGTCCCTTCTCTGATTTTTCCCATCTTCTAACTTGTATGCATATGTAATTTTTGTGTAATTCAACACTAATGAAGGTCCAGAAGAACATCAAATAAAATTGGATTGGCCTACAAGGCAAAAGATATGTGTTGGTATTGCCAAAGGTTTGGCATACCTCCATGAAGAATCGAAATTGAAAATTGTTCATAGGGACATCAAGACCACTAATGTGTTACTTGATAAAGATCTCAAACCAAAGATATCTGACTTTGGTTTAGC
>Ga0123340_1007587_pt1 | contig 10345 bp, 7 predicted proteins | sample SirMexnodulemix_FD_89961 | JGI IMG/M metagenome (GOLD analysis project Ga0123340, IMG submission 89961) | Root nodule microbial communities of legume samples collected from Mexico - Siratro Mexico nodule mix | ecosystem: Host-associated > Plants > Roots > Nodule | place: Mexico: Nepantla...
AAATAATATTATGTAAATAATGTTAAATCTACTTAGTATAATAATTAGTAAATAATTAAAAATTTCTTTTAATAAATAAGATTAAGAAACCCTTAAATGTAAACAATTATTCTCTCAATATACTCACACGGTAAGTACCTTGAATATTGAAAAATTAATGTTGAAATAAGTTATTAAGTATATTAAAATTAGTTTAAGATTAATAAAACTATATTTAGAGCAACCAAAGTTGATACACATAAAAGTATCAATACTAGAAAGAATATAGTTGAACTGCATATTCATCTATGATTATAATTATGTATTGATATTTTTTTACAATGCCATATAAATAAAATACGACCAATAAGATGAATGGAAGAAATTAACTATAGATTATATATTTTGATTTTTCAGAAAAGGAAAAACTGAAAACAAAGTTATAATCCTGGTTCTAAAATCTACAAATTCAAACCATTGCTTCCCATTCCTCAGCTTCTACTGTGGAGGATCTTGTTGTGATTCAAACACTGAATTGAAGCCATAGATAAATGAATCTGATAGCAGCAGAACAAGTGCTGGAGCCATGGCACAAGCTTCAAGACAAAGTGGTTCTTGTGACCGGTGCTTCCTCCGGAATCGGACGAGACTTCTGCATCGACCTCGCTAAAGCCGGCTCCTATGTCGTCGCGGCAGCTCGCCGCCTCGATCGCCTCACTTCCCTCTGCAACGAAATCAACAGCCGCTGGCCCTCGCCCGCCGGAAACAGCCGCGCTGTGGCCGTGGAGCTCGATGTCGCCGCCGATGGCTCCACCATCGACAAGGCCGTGCAGAAAGCTTGGGACGCCTTTGGCCGCATTGATTCCCTGATTAACAACGCCGGTGTCAGAGGTATATCCACTCGGAAATTTTCAGTTGTTATTGTTAGCCTTAAATTTAGTTTTGGTGACCACATTATATACTATATTAGTTTATGTAATGTTCAAATTTTTTGTGTTAATTTTTTAGGGTTACGACATTTGATTCTGTTTTGTCGATGAATAAACCTTTTTTGTTGATTTTAGAAAGGTCTACTTGTCTAGAAAGTTCTATTTCGAGAACTGTCTTAAAGGATTCAATTCCAGTTTCACTCAGATCAGGGAGCGGTTAGTCATGTTAATGGGGACTAAGTAAGACAATGATTAACACCAAAAATATTGAATATTATAGAGTGAGTAAATATTCGAAATATTATTTATTTTGTGTAGGAAGTGTTAAATCACCCTTGAAATTGTCTGAGGAGGAGTGGGATCATGTCTTCAAGACTAACGTTACCGGTTGTTGGTTGGTGTCAAAATATGTATGCAAACGCATGTGTGATGCCCAGATGAAGGGATCAATTATTAATATTTCTTCAGTTGCTGGTTTGAATCGGGGGCAATTGCCTGGAGCTGTTGCCTATGCATCTTCCAAGGCAGGAGTAAATATGCTGACCAAGGTAATAATATTATTTGACGTGATTTTTCTTAAAATCTAACCACCTCTCGGTTTTTTCTTTGGATTTCTTAATCGTTTTATATGACCACTGCATTATAGCAAAAAAGTAAAGGAATCAAGATTATGAACTTGTTTGATGTGTTGTGATATACTGTTAGGTTCTTTTTTCTGATGTAAGGATAATAGTTCTTGCTAGGAAAAATAACACCAAACAAAGAAAATAAGTACTGAATATGCTTCTTTATTGCTCATAGAAAGACAAGAAACACCCAACAACCGTGGTATACAAATACAAGTATACCCCAAATTGTCCTTTTTACACTGGAATTTGCCCACCAAACCAACAAACTCATTCCTCTCCCCTTTACTCGTAAGAGGACTTATTTATAGGAATTACAATAAACTAAATAAGAGAACCAACTGACGCTCCCCCCAACTAATAACCTGTTACAACTTTGACGCTTTTCTTTTCCTATGATAAACCTGCAGACCCTTCCCTCCTATAGATTTTTGCCTTCACTCATTTCTAACATATACAATTACAGAGTTTGATTTATCTGATATATAAGGGTTATATAGAAATGAAAAATTGCAGTGTTAAGATAAAAGGTGTGTAGAAGTTAGTTTAGGTCTACAGTACAGAATTACATTTTAGTTAGTACAAAGGCAGAAGAAAGAAGGAATGAAAAAATAGGCCTTAGGGGAATTAGGCCTGGGCCTGATATTGTAACTAACTCTCCTTAGTCAGTTATTTAGGTGGGCCTGATATTGTAACTAACTCTGGTTAGTTAGTTATTTAGGTGGAGGACAGAGGGAATAAAAGGGCAATTGTACAGGGAATGGGGATAATGACAAAAATCAGTTCTTATCAAATGTTTGTGTTTCAGTCGTATAATTTCCATTTTATTATAACAGTCCACAAAACCACTAAATATTCATTCGTACAACTTTAGTGATAACGGCATACTCTTATATCACTATATGTTAATCATTACTTGGTATGTTTTTAAAGCTCGTGGAGTGGATGCTGCAGTTATGTCAATGGCATATATGTCTTGTATCAAATTTTCATTACTTTGTTCTCATTTGAAATCTTGTATTTCACAGTAGCCTCAGTACTTTCAATGCATACCATGATAGGGGAGGAGTTAAGCACTACGTGTAAATTAATTTTTTTGGTTTCTTTCTTTTAATAGCAGTGCGACTTTTTAGATAAAGTAGAAAAGAGTTGCATCCCTGAAGTGTATAGAACTCATATTCGGATAGTTGCTAAATTTTAGATGGAGTCATGCACAAATTGGAAGCTGGTAAAGATTTTACTACTTGTGTCATATTGAATAAACAGCATACTGATATCAGTATGTATTTGACAGATCATGGCTATGGAATTGGGAGTGCACAAAATTAGAGTGAATTCAATATCCCCTGGAATTTTCAAATCTGAAATCACTGAAAATTTAATGCAAAAAAAGTGGCTGGAAAATGTGGTCAGGAAAATAATGCCTTTGAGAAGATTAGGTACTTCGGATCCAGCATTAACATCTCTAGCTCGTTATCTTATTCATGATTCTTCAGAGTATGTCACAGGCAACAATTTTATTGTTGATTTTGGAGCCACCTTACCAGGTGTGCCAATTTATTCTTCTCTATAATATATGTATACATTGTTCAGTTGCCCAATATGAACTATTCCATCACATACCTTAACATTTGTATATGGAGAATTATGTACAATGCCTACTACCTTGATCTTACTTTACAAATTTTCTTTTTCACTTTTTGGATTATCTAAATTAACTCTTGACCAAATAAATTAACTTACATTTCCACCAATCAATGAAAATGTGTGGGGCTTTTCTTTATAAACCCCATACTTTTCTTCCTTCACCCCCTAAAAAAACTTTATACACAAAATTATTATTTTTTGAAATCTTTGATACATTATGAAAAATGTTACCTTGAAATGTATCACAAAATTTACGAATTACATACCGAATAATAAATAAGTGAGATGATTCAGTGAGAGTGCATGATCAACACATTAAGAATTATACATTATCTAATAGGATCAAATGTCTTTTAGAATGTTAATTATGAAATATTGATGGAAGGTATTCTGGAAGTTACATTTCAAAATTATGTAACATATTATCATTTATATAATTCTGCATAGGACATTTTAGAAAAAATATTTCAGAATGATATTTTCACTATTACGAGTTCGTTAGAAAGAGAGACAATTGGAATTTTAAAACATACGAAGGCAAAATAAGAAAAGCACGGGGTGAACAAAAAATGTACGTTGATCATTATATACTAAAAGCACCCAACAGGTACAGTTTTTTTATTTTTTACCGAACAGATCTAATTCTTTTTTTTTTTACAAAAATGTAAGTCGTGCTAAGTAAGCACGATTTCAAATACTTCGGTAAAAAAAATTAAGGTCGTGTCAATGTGGCACAACTTCCGTAATAAAAAAAATTTACATTGAAATCGTGTCACGTTGACACAATTTTATTTCATTTTTTTACATTGAAATCTCATTAATGTGACACAATTTCAATTCATTTTGTGACACAACTTCAATTCATTTTTTTTACTGAAGTGGTGCCAGGTTTATTCTTTTGCACTGAAATTATGTCCTCTTGGCACATCTTCAAGTGAAAAAGTCGTGTTTATGTGACACAACTTACTTATTTTCGTAATTTTTTTTTCACCTATTTAGTTAAAATGATGAAAAATTGCCCATTATATAATATGAGGGTGGGAAAAGATTTTTTTTGGGATGACGAATGAAAACTTCGAAAACGAAGCTTCTTGCTTTAGCACTAGTGTCTTTTTTATTAAGAAATAAAAAACTTAAACAGTATATTTGTTTATTAATTAACCTGTAATTTTAGTATGAAATAAGTATGTGATTCAAAATTATATAAATACTTGTTTAGTACGCATGTAATTTTAGTACGTATGTAAATGAAAAACTTAACGTATATAAATTTGAAAATCTTTGTCTATTTAGTCTCTCTCCCTTTCTCTCTCCCTTGTGGCAGCTAGGAAGGATATTTAGTCTTTTTACTGTTAACATGGAGGTGCAAATAGTAACATGAGGTGCAACAAGCAAAAACCTTACTTTGACCTTGCGAAAGTTTTATGATCCTTGTTGGGATTGAATGCTTATCGTGTTCTTCTTGATTTCTAGAACTATGTTGGTCACACCTCCTTATTCTTTTTGAGCCTGTTAGACACATATACAACCTAGACTAAAAATTACTATTAACGCCTAAAATTAGAATGAATGGAAATACATTGAAAGTAAATACTAATCTAAGAATTACCTCAAAGTAAATTTTGTTCTAACTTTCATTTGAGTAATAAAAATCATTTTCATCCTAAATTCTAAACCCTGAAATTCATCAATTATCGAATATTTCAAGAATAAAATTAGTGTTCCTGTCCGAGATTTATATGTTGTTGCAACCACAACAAACATCTTTTGGACCATTTGGATGAATAAGTTGAAATTCGAGTGCCATCGTAATCTTATTTGGCAAGCATTGAACATGATCAAGACTTCAATTACACTTTCAGGTTCTATTTAAAAAGGAGATATGAATAATATGGTTTTACTATTTTAAAATATTTTAATATAGATTTTCATGTTAGGAAGGCACCAAGAATTATGCAGATTAATTGGGAAGAACCTCCATTAGGAATTGTTTTTTCCCCTAACAAGTATAGTTTAGATGTTGAAATACTACCATAAAATGAAAACTCACGATGGAAGACTATTATGAATATTTTAGTAACTTGTTAAACCACTAGAGCTTTTTTCACAGATCTACAATTGCCAGAAATTTAAAATGAGGATGTTCCCTACAGTAATTATCGCAGGAGGTGTATGGTGGAACCATCGTCATTTTCAATTTTTCACTGATTTAACAACCAGTAAAATTTGTTGTCAAGTTTGCAAAAATGAATTAAAATTTTGTACAGTGCTCAAACATCTAATTTAACTAAGTTATTTAACAATTGGCAGCAGGGACTAATACATAAAAAATATTATTTGCTTGAGGACTAAAATAGGTTATAAGTACTATTAACTAAAATACAAAAATTTGACAAATATAAAAACTAAAAGTACCTACCCCCAATAGCCAATATTATGCAAATGATTCACGTCTTATATATGACTGACCTTAATATGCCAGTCCTTCAGCATTACATTTACATTGGTATAAAGCCAATCTAGACAGCCCACAAATTTGATTCAAAAGATTCAGAAAGTGCCATATTCTCTTCAGGTAATACATTCAGTATTATATAACAAGTACATAATTATTCTTACAATTGATCAATCGTTTGGGGAAATGTTTCCTGAGCCATTATGGATTTCATCATGTCAACTGATAAATTAATGAAACAGTACTATTAGCACATAACATGGAAATTTCATTTAAAGTATTACAAGGAATATTTATCAATTATTCCATGAGCAGGGTACCAGTAATGCAATTTAGCCATGGCTTTACCAACTGGCACCATCTGCATCCCGTGCTTGGTAGAAATCGTTAGGCCGAACAATGTTGACCTCCTCAAACTCATTATCATCTGGAAAAGAACAGAAGGGTAACTCTTCATTATGTTGCTACTGAAAATTAAAGGAGCTGTGTATGCACATGCCTAATGATTCTTTAAAAGACAATGTGGTCAAAGGTATATGTGCAACAACTAAATATGGTGGATATGAGAATAAAAGCTACATGTAAGTTAACACTAAATACGTGAATTATCACTTTGACGAGACAACTTTAATTCCAGGAACAATCTTTTAAGTCCAATCCATCATTTGACAACTGCAACTCAAGTTAACTTTTGGATTGAAAAGAATTTTGTGTTCCTTTGCCATCTTGGCCTCTTTGGTTTTCAAACCTCATTAAATTCCAGTTAAAAGCACATGATGTGTTTTAGAGAATTAGAAACAGGAAGTTTTGACCTTGACAGGAGCAGTAAAATCCAACTGAAACAATTTTTCCGAGGTTATAAAGTGTTGTTAGTAGGTCCCTTTCAAGTTAAAGAAATAATGCGTGCAATTCCAAGCAGCTATAGCATGCTAATAACGTATAATAAGTGCTTCTTTTTTCTGTTGGGAATAACAATACAGCAATAACTGAGACTTCGGTTCCACCACTAAAATTGACAAGAACATACTGTGAATGCCATTTTCAGAAAGAATGAGATCAACTATATAATTCTATGATTCCATATTCCTAACTCAGAACCATGACTAGATGATAATAATAATAATGATGATAATATTAATAATAATAAAAGTTAAGCAGAATAATGCATTTGAATAATATTCTATTTGGCAAAACAAAAGAAAGTCCAAAAGGACTATTGTCAGAGGCTTGTACAGTAGATAAAGGGAAGCCATTGCCAAACAAAAAGTCCCATTGAAGCCTCAAAAAGTTATGGAGCAACAATTCACAATATAAGGAACAAGCCTTTTCCCACTGCATGAGGTGAGCTACATGGATTAAATGCTGTCACAGTTTTACGACAAATTATGTCCATGGAGAAACCTTCTCAATGGTTTTGCCTGTAAGTTTTTTGAGCCTCACTTTACCATTAGTAATAGGGCTACAGGCTACCTTCCCAACTTGGGGCTTCTACTGGCCTTCTGTATACATGCCTAAACTACCTGAGGTGAGATTCTACTATTTTTTTTTTCTACAGCAGATGCTATCTCATCTTTCTTCCTAATGAATTACTTTTAAATCCTATCTTGTCTAACGTGTCCACTTATCCCACATAACATTCTCACCTATGCTACGTTGAGCTTATTTTCTTAATGGCTTTTTGCTACTCATAAAACACAGCACTACCGGTCTATAGTTGCATGATGAAACTTTCCGCTGAGCTTGAGTGATATGGTCACAGAAGACACTTGAGGCACATCATTCGTTTCATCCACCCCACTTGAATCCTACTAACCCATTAGTTCAAAAGGTGTATATTACACATCATAGAGGGAGAAATAATCAAAGGGAATTAGTCATTCTATTTCTAAAATAACATTGTAAAAAGTTCTCATCTTGGTCACTTTGGTCAGGACGGGATCAACATTTTTCAGAGCAAAAATTTCTCTTTAAGTTTTGGTGCCAGTTTAACATTTACCCTAATTTCTGTTTTTGTGTGATGGACCCAGGACACTTAAACCATGTGACTTATAAGGTATGGTCTCTAAGTTTCACCTCTATGTACGATTGTGGCACCTCTTGCTAAAGCTTGCATTTCCTATACTACATCTAAATTTTACTTAAGAGTCGTGTTCTTTGCCAGGTTGCCTCAACATCTATTTCACAGTCACAATTCACATTATTAAATAAATTTAAAATATTGGGATTGGCTTGGCTGTACAATATAGATTTCAATTCACTCCTATTCTTGAATAACATGAATATGAATATGGTCTAGCTATACAGTAGAAGACACGTTTTCTTATCAAACAAGAACTCACTATGATTAGTTTCAAGATTCTATAAATTGAACAAACAAGCGTGTTTTTCGAAAGAAAAATACCAAATGATTAAAATTATAGACAAGTAAAGGAGCTAAGCCACTAGAGTTACCAAATGCACAGAAATCCTATGCGTCTGTTATGAATGCCAAAAGGAGTTTAAAGTATATTTTTGTACGCCTAAAATACATCTACAAATTCCAAAAGTAGTCCACGAATACTTGATATTTGGCCTGAAAATTTGAAGACTATTATTATTACAATTTGCTGGATTTCCGAACAGATCCTACTTACGTCAATTCCCTGAAGAAATTTATACTGTTCAAATTAACCCAACTAAAATCAAGGATGACCTGAATATGAAAATGTCTATATCCAAATTCAAGGATCTTTCCAAGAACAACAAAGACAACAGGTAATAGGATACTTCACACAATAAGTGAAGGAAGAAAGGAAACTGAATTGGTACCTAGAGAAAGGATAATAATATGCAATACCTTTTCTCAAGGTCAGTGCTACAACAGCATCATTTTCTACCTGAATAGTAAAATAAATATAGGAAATTGTCAACACCTGTGAGATGTAGATGTAAGTGGTACAAGGGTCAAACAGAACATCAGCTACAGATTAAAAATTGACATGTTAAAATACCCAGGACTTAGATATACATATATGCAAACATTACAAAGAATATATAAAAAGTACACACCATAGAAAATGTAATATTACATTACCTTCTGTTCTGCCAAAGTCTTAGAGTCTTCTAGTACTTCCCCTGTGCCAGGTAGAATTAACCGTTGGTTATTAGTCGGCTGATCAACAAGTTCTTGCAACTTCTGCTTTATGTCAATAATTTTATCAGATGCCTTGCACCGGATGAAGTAGGTTGTCTTACTACGTTTAACACGAATGTACATATCCTGTCAATAAACAAAAAATTAGTATATGTTAGGAAATCCCATTTGAGTGACAACAAAACAGAAGTAGAAATCCTAACACACTCTGCTGCAATAACATAGTGACTGAAATACTTGTGTCTTTTCACACTTCATGAAAACTGTTAAACTTCAAGAAAAAGAGAAACATTGAGCTGAAACCATATTCTGAGACAACATGGATGCTTTATTTATATTGAGAAAGAAGAATCAATACAATAAATAGAGGAGACTTGATACCCTCTAATAACAAAGATATGACTGAGAATAAATAAAAATGTTCTTAATAATACATATATAGTCTAGATATTCTTGATTATATTGGATCAGGTCCTTATTTCTACGATTACAACAAAAACAAAGGCACCAAGGTAAACAACAATTACCCAATAAGGAGCGCTCTCCTATTCACACTGGCCATATACAGTTCCAAATTTAATTTTTCAAAAGCTAATTCCCACTTACAACTGAGGACCTATTCATAATATCCTCACTTCACTCACTAACCGAGATAATAACTACCCTGTCACATACTAATTACAAGACCTGTAAAGATCTTTCCATTTCCTAATTTCCCTATCAACATTCCTAACAAGACCACTCCAAATTTTCCATAATGCAAAACAGATATCCATCAATAATTACCTAACAAATTCCCATCTATGCTATGAGTAAGAGTAAGATTAGCGTTTAACATTATAGCCCTGATGCTTATCATAGCTCAGGGTATCTGTTCTATAACTGAAAGATGCTAAAGCACACCTGGTTGAGGCCTCTAGAACTGATAATGAAATAGAACGAAAACAGGGAGTAACCTATTCATTTTCTTCCATATACAAACCAAAATAACAATCATATGGCAAGATTCAACCTCAGTAACACCATATGCAACTTTAAAGGAAACAAAAATCAAACAAGTTATGGACATCTTCATGATCTCCAATCTTCTAACATCACAGCTAATATTTTCACAAGGGTCTGCTCAAACACACTCTTGAGACAAAGGAGGTTAATTATACAGACCCACATCTCCTATTTCTTTTCTCATGAAAGCACAGCAAAGACAATGGTTTTTACCAATTCCTTTTCCCTTTTATTATTTTTCACAACCTAAAAGCAAATAGAAAATAACATTTTATTCCAGGTCCCTCACTTAACTTGGAATGACTTCAACACAAACACGCAAACCCAATTCTTAACTTTCAATTTGAAACCATAATCCATGGTTTAACACAGTAAAGAAGGATTAGAAACTAAAGGGCACACAAAAGTGACATACCATTGTAGTACTCTCCAAGTGCCTCTCTTGGGTAACCAGATTGCAGTCCCCAAAACTGAAGACAAAATTGTAAAAAAAAAAAAAAAAGAAAAAAAAGGGTATAAGAGAAAAAAAAAAATTAAAAAAAAACAAAGAGAAAAAAGTTGTTGGTGAGTC
>Ga0123340_1007590_pt1 | contig 10345 bp, 4 predicted proteins | sample SirMexnodulemix_FD_89961 | JGI IMG/M metagenome (GOLD analysis project Ga0123340, IMG submission 89961) | Root nodule microbial communities of legume samples collected from Mexico - Siratro Mexico nodule mix | ecosystem: Host-associated > Plants > Roots > Nodule | place: Mexico: Nepantla...
ATGGCTATAAATATTTTCATTATAAAATGTTATAATTAATAATATTATTATTATTATTGTTATAATCATTTTTATTGTTATTATTATTATTGATATTATTATTATTATTATTGATACTATTATTATTTTTAATTTTTTTGTTATTATTAATACTTATTATTACAATTATTATTATTATTGTTACTATTATTATTATTGTTATAATAATAATAACAATAATCAGTGACCGATTTTGTAATTGAATCTGTGACTAAAATTAGTGACTGAAATTAGTGATCGAATCTTTGACCGAATCAATGATAGTGACCGAATTTTTTCGGTCACTAACAGTGGCTGGATTTTTTAGATCAGTGACAGTGACCGAATTTTTCAATCATTAAATTCGGTCACTATTAAACAATTTTCTAGTAGTGTAGGTAGTAACAAACCTAAAAATGCTATGCTTGACTTAGGAGCATCCATCAATGTTATGACTTTTAATCGTTGTGATTTCCAATAAAAAAAAAGAGTATGAAAGTAGACCTTCCCATGTAGTGCCTTGGATCGTCTCGTGCTCAACATATACCATCTACTGCAAGAAAAATGAACATAATTAGAGTCTAGATACTAGTAGTTAACCCCGAGTCGTCTCCCAACAAATTCAATTACAAATTCAGTTTGAGTTAGTAGGAATATTTTAATAAAAAAAGGGTTGTTTATTGTTGAAGACAGAGAATTAAGAGGATGAGACTAAAGCAAATTAAAAAGTAAATTAATTCTGAAGGGTCAGTTGGCTCTAGAAGGGGGGATTTGAATGAAGCTTACAAACTCAATTCACAATGGATGAAAGAAACAATAGACTGTTTAATGACTTTTTTAGTGAATAATATGATAGATCGTCTAATAGTAAATAATAAAGATCAACACAATATTTATCATGGTTAACTCAAAGTTGAGCTACGTTCAGTCCCCTTAAGCAACTGCTTAAGAGTTTCCAAGGAACATGACTACAACAAGTATTATCACTTCTCCAAGTTACATAAGTATTCTCTCAAATCCAAGAAACATGAGTATTCTCAAATCTAGGAAGCACAAGTATTCTCTCATCTTCAGGTAACACCTTCTTGATCTCCTCTTGAGATCAAGAACTCTTAGAAAATAATAACAAAACACTCTCACAGAGGATACATTAAAATCTAACTGTGTATGACTTCATAAAATGAAGAATTAAAAATGTTTAGATGCTAACCCCAAGCTATAGATACTTAAACCTAGTAAATGCTCAAAAAAGTAGTAGACACTCACTCTGGTAAACGCTCACTCCAAGTACTCTTGAATGATCTTTAATTGTTTGGCTTTCTTTTGTTAATCATTATGGTTCTCTAAACTCTATTTATAGGTATTGAAAGTGATTTGAGCAACTTCAATTTGTTGTTTCAATTTCTCTGTAGTTTTTTAAATATTCTCTTTGGTACTAGAATGACAAAATCAAAACTTTGATTTTGGCATCAAATCTTTTACCTTTATTGAATATCTTTTTTTTTTTTTTCAAATCTGTTAAAAAAAAAAACTAAAACAAGATATGTGTATCATAGATTAAAATGAAAAAATAAATAACCAAAATCTATTACGTGAAAATATCACGAAATGCATGAGATAACAGGGGTAACCAAATTTTCAATTTTTATATTCTTATATAGAAAATAAATATTTTTTCAATCAAAATTTATCTTCACTAGATACAAAATTATTGACAAAGATTTAAACTAACAAAGAAAAAATCAAATTCTATCTTTATAAAAATAAACAAGAGATAACAAGATGTTTGGTTTTATCTTTTTATTCATTACAATGTGTTTTTTCTTTCAATAAAACAAATTCTATCTTTATCAAAATTTGAACAAAAACATAAGAGATAACATGTGTTTTATCTTTCAATAAATCAAATTCTATTTTATTCAAAAACTAAATGAAAAAAGTAGGAGATAAAAAGATTTTTTACTTTTTATTCTTATTTATTAAATATGTTTTATCTTTCAATACAAATTCAATTAAGTTTATTTATAAATAATATTTACTTTCAAAAATTCATTTTGTCTCAAATAATTAATTAAATTCAAAACTGATACATTGTCAAGTCACTGTACAATATGACATAATCTCTTAGATGATGATTTTGACGATTACAAACACTATAACATATGTAAAAGGTCTAAGGAAGTAATAAGCATGCAACGATGTCAGACAAACTGATAAAGCACATGACTAGGCGCACATTCCAAGATGATTTTGTTGAGTGCAAGAGATAACGTGCTGGACGAATAATTGAGATAAAGACTATGGTCTTATACCATGTGGAAGAATTTATAGACGAACTCATCTAACAAGGAGAAACAAAAATATTTATTGAGACTTGACGATAGTCTTAATGATCAAATAGTTGGACAATATCTTCAGTATACCATAGATAGAATATTTAATAATGCAAGGTCACACAAACTAATATAGCACTTGGTCATGCTAGACAAATGCGTCAGCTGATATAAATACAAACCTAAGAGCCTCAGATGATCTAGAGTCAAACAAAACCAATCTTTAGAAAATTGGTCAGACGAAGTAGTTAACATCTTGACTTCAGGGAGTTTCTAAACTTTACATTTATTTAAATTACTCTCTTATATATTTTTTTGATGATTGCTAAACTTGTTTTGAAAAATATTAAAATAAAATTTTCATCTTCTAAGCAAAAGGTATTGTGTATATTAATATTAAATGTGATTCAAAAAGTATTTATGATATAAAGTTATGTCTGGTAGGCATGATTAGGTTTAACATTTAAAATTTAGACATACTTGGAAAGTTTGGAAATTATATTAATATCTAAAATTGAAAGTTTTTATACTTCAGGAGATTATATTTTAGAATTATCTAAGTGATTATATGATTAACTCATGTACCTAAATGCCAATTACAAATTGTCAATCAAGTTCAAATTATTTCCATAATAGATTGAAGCACTAGAAGACGCATAAAATATTCCATAAAAAACAATTCCTATTCAAGAGTCTACAAAGTTGCTAAAGTAGAGTCGTACAAAAATTGTGAAAAAATCAATCAAGGAAGAATCAAAGATCATAATTCAAAGAAAGAATCTAAAAATAGAATGAATTCGAATGCATTGAAGATAATGGTTATAAAATCAAGACGCTGAGAATTGATCAAATAAGAAGTTTCGTTTTAGCATCAAATACAACAAAGAAAAATAAATTTCACAGGTGGAGGAAAAAGCTTTAACGTTCAGAATATCTATGGAAAAAAGAAAGAATTCAAATGAATCAAATATGTGATAAGATTACACCAAACCTAAAGTTGCCATATCGTCTGACAAAAGAAAAAGACAAAGAGAAGAATGAGACTTATGAAGAAAGAAACTATTACATCAAGTCTGAACATTCTAATTTCGAACAATGAAGGAATGTCTTCAAGCGATCAAAAATAAATAATATACAAAAGATACTCATCAGTGCAAAAGTTACCATTCAAAGAAAATACAAGTTTCACGATCATTTATTGAAGACTATGAAGAAAAAACGAAGAAAAGAAAATATATACAAGAGAATCAAAATATTCGAGAAACACATGAAGAAATTCAAGAGAAACACTGTGAGTGAATTCATTGTTAATATCTTGCTATTTGAGGGCAAATTAGAAAGAGGTTTGTGTGCTAAACCATTGTAAATTATTCACTTTGTAAAGTATACCCTGTGATCCTTATTGGTTCTCTCTATTAAGAGAGTTTTTCTTACAATTGAGAGATGTGATTCTCAAGGGGAGATTTGGACTAGTTTTAGCATAGAGTGGTTTTTAATATTCGTTGCTTAGAGATGTGTGAATACTTGTTACCTAGAGAGGTGTAGAATACGCATTACCTAGAGAGGTGTAAAATACTCGTTACCTGGAGAGGTGTAGAATACTCGTTTCTGGAGGGGCGTTGAAACTCGTACGTGAAGAGGTGTAATAATACTTGTTCTTGGAGAGGTGTGAAAACTCAATTAGTGAAATCTCTGAAGCAGTTTGCTTAAGAGGATTGGATGTAACTATGGTTATAGGGCGAACCAATATAAACTTGCATTTACTTCTCTCAACTTTATACTTTGTTTTATATTCCTTAGAATTGTTTGATATTCCACAATTTGAGTTTAGGCTCCATTCAATCCCCCCTTCTAGAGCCAACTACACCTCTAGTTAGTATGAAACCTAACCTTAGGGTTAGTTCTTAATAGGATTTGAGCGCATGATCTAGGTGAGCTCATGATATTCAAAGGTCTAGAGATTAACAGGCCTTCCTATTCACTGGAAAGAAGTATGATATATGAAAGATAAGGATGATCACCTTCATCAAATTCACATATATATAGTTCATGAAAGTGATTAAGGAAGGCATTTATAACACTTGATGTTGCTGGAAATCTATTACCACAAGAATCTTGGAGTAAAGAACAGAGAAGCATATATCAATTGAATGCCCAAAGTTTTGCGTATTCTTTTGTGTGCTTATTTGAAGAATATATCTTAGAGGTTATCAACATAACCTACATAACCTGTGTCAAAGAAATGTGGGAGACTCTTGAAATGTCTCACAAAGAATCAATAGTGGATCTAAGCACATCTAATTCTAGATTATAAGAAAAAGAATTATGGCTGCCACATGACAAATGATACAAGTGGGTCAACGTCAGAAGAGCCTAATGAGGAAAACATCTTACCAGATGAATTTGAAGAAGGTTTAAGTATATCTAAACTTAAAACTCTTATAAAGGACAAGTGTTATTTACTATATTTAAAGAATGAAACCGAAGGAATAAAGACCTAAAAATGATCATGCAAAGAGAATAAGATTTTGAATCAAAATATTTGAAGTCGAAACACAAATCAAAAAATAGTCTAATATTTGTTTTTAAAAAGAAAGTTTAAAATAAAAACTTGTAAACATATGATGTAAAAGTTCTCTAGTGACATCCAGATAAGGATTCATTGAGAAAGACTAACCACAAGGACCCAGACAAACTTGTGAACCAAAGTTTTCTTTTTCAGGTATTCTCGAAGACATATATGATCACAAGTGAAAAGAGGCAAGCTAGATGATAGAAGATGTCATGGAGGATGCATGCGCCTAGGTGAAGTTTTTCATCCTTAAACTTTATTTTTAATTTCTATGTGGAAGTGCAACATAATTGATGTGTATGTGCAGTGGTATGAAGTTGGTTTAGAGAAGTTTGAAGTGTTTGAGATGGAAATTGGAAGGATTTCTAGTGTGAAATAGGGTTAACACTCTAAGAGGAAGTAAGAGAAGAGTCTTGAAGAAGACTACTTTTGGAGAGCTCAAGACAAGTACATTGGCCAATTTTGGACAAAAATTCAATACTTGCTCATAAACTTCATTTTCAAATACATAAGCTTCTAGAGACATGTAACCCTAATCCTTTCATGCCCTAACCCTAACTAAAACATCTCTAATAGTCTAATGACAAATGGCAAGCTAGGAGTAGATACAATCTTTTTCATACATAACATGACAAGTGATAAGAGGCATGAAGACCATGCTTGGAGCATGTGATTTATAGAGTTAATTTACATGCTACTATGGACCTAATTTAAGACTAAAATAAACTCTTTCTAGACCTAAAATCTGCTTAACTCTCAATTTTATTTGAATTTGTTTTAATAATCGATGATGATAGTAGAGAAAGGATTTAATCACTAAGTGTGTGTACTTTTGGTTAATTTTGATCACAAAATTATTGGAGTTGAAGATGAAGCATGAAAGAGTTGCAAGATGATATAAGAAAAAGATTAACTCAAAGAAGTCATGCTCGATGGAAGAAAATCACGCTAAGTGTAAGATAAGTTGAGTGTAAGTCCAGAGAAATGCATCCAGTGCACAAGACATGGGCAGGCCGCAGTTTGGGCCTGATAGCAATCTAATCCAGTGGTGCTCAGCATAACATTTTGAGTCAGGCACAAGCGCGATGTCGTTGTTTACTTAAAAATCTTTTTGGGTTAGGGTTAGATATCTTTGGCTAGAACAGAGAGCAAAATTCACTATTGAAGGCATTTGTAGGCTTCGTTTTGAATAATCTTCTTATTCCATCATTCTTCTTGTAATGTTTGGGTTTCACATGCTTATGAGGAGCTAAATGACTCATTTTTTAGGTTAGGTTAAACCTTTATGAACTATCATGTAATCATATTTGGACTCATATTATGTCTTATCATAAATGCTTTTCCTTCAATATATCAGTTTATTGATTTTGTGCCTATGATTGTTATGTGAATCCATAACTAGATCATTGATTCTCAAGAGTATTGGAAAATATCTTTTGAATCTAGAACTAAATTACTTTACTAGATGGAAGGTCGTTGCTAGAAATAGAGCGTGATTCATTTGTTGTCTTTAAGGTCCCTATGTTAATGCAAGATTCATCTATATAATTGATCAATGAATTGACTGATAAGAGATAGTCCCCAATCACATTCGCTGACGAATCAGATTTTCAGTAATTTCGTGGATTGACGTTGATTATTGTTAGAAAAGAAGATAAATTTTGTAATGCATAAGTAAAGATTAGTGAGATCTAATGCTAGCAAGTTCATCATATTATTGTTAAACCTTTTTCTACCTTCATACCTATTTATGAATGGTGAGATCTAATGCTAACAAAATATTCTACATATCATACCTATTTATGAATTTGTTTTAAATATGAAATTATTATAATTGTTTGAATTTTTTTAATTAGATAAATCCTTTAGGAAAACGATAATTTTATTACTTGCTATATTAAGACCAGTGCATTTGCCATTAGTAGCAAAAATAAGCTAACAGGATATTGACGTTGTTGCCAAAGATTTGTGTTTCAATATATAACAATTGTGCATTTATAAGTTATTTAGATTCATTTTATCTTTCTTTTTAATTTTGTAGGTAAGTATATTCACATCTTATTCAATAAATTATTTTCTAGTCGTTTTTAGTTTCTTTATGAAATGAAACATATTTTCTTTTGAAAATAGATATGGATGGAGTAAATTAGAATCAGAGGATGACTGCGATAAATTCAATGGCATATGTAAGTCCTAGAGACATCACAAGCATTATGAGACTAGTCATGAATGGCAAGATTATAGAGATGAAACCTTCTCTGTTACAATTGATTAGCTCTCGTCCATTTTTGGGAATAGATCTTGAAGATCTGCACACTTATCTTTTCACTTTTTATGAGTTGTGGGGTTCAGTTGGTGTCATCGGAATATATAAAGATGTTCTTTTTCTGAGGTTGTTTCAATTCTCATTAACTAAAAAGGCTAAGGTGTGGTTGCAATAATAATCCAATCAAAGTTTGAACAGTTGGAAGGATGTGGAGACAAAGTTCCTGGCTCGATTCTGTCCACCATCCAAGAATACTGTAGGGAAAGCTTCGATAGAAACTTTTGTACAAGTTATTGATGAATCATTATGTGAAGTCTAGGAGAGGTTTAAGGTTTTGTTGAAGAAATTTCCTAATCATGGGTTTGAAGTGGAGATGCAAGTGCATATATTTTGTAGTGGACTTCAATCTCATATCCTAGATACATCTTTTTGTGGATCAATTTTATCCAAAATTGCACATGAAGCCATCACCATCATTGCAGTTATGGCTTTTGTAGATTTGTGTAGCCATCATGGTAGAATACAAGCACAACAACAATATACACTAGAATTAAAATCTCAGAAGATGATATTAACTTAAAATAAGTTCTTATCCCAATAATTAGAAATTCTAAATCAGTAGATGGTTAGGTTACCTTAACAATTTCAAGTTATTCAAATTATGTCAATTTCAAATGATTTTCAAAGTGCAGAAGTGAATTATATGTGGAGTCAAGGACATTGACAACATCCCTCATTGTGTGAGAGAGTTAGCAAGTTGGAAGATAATTGGCAACAATTTATTCAACTTTCTATCCGGAATTAAAAAAATATTGAGGGGTCTATAAACATGTTAGAGAAAGAAGTGATCAAATTAGCAAAATAACGACAAGATAAAAAAAAGGAGACCTATTACCGTGGAGAATGAAGGAAAGAAACCTTTTCGAGAAGTTGTTACTAGAAGTGGAAAAAGAGTTAGAAGTGAGTATGTGAGGAAAAAATGAGATTAAGAAAAGAGTGAGAAAAAGAAGAAGAACAAGATATTGACGAGAGTGGTTTAGAAGAAACAAATAAAGAAAAGAATAAACAAAATGGGAAACAGGAAAAAAGGAAAGAAGATTTGAGTGTTTTACTAGTGAATAATCTTCCTTATCCACACGTCCCATCAACAATAGATAAAGAAAGGTAGTTTGCCAGATTTCAGGAGATTTTCAAGCAGCTACAACTCAATATTCCTTTTTTCAGAAGCTTTAAAGTAAATGCCAACATATGCTAAACTTATGAAAGATATACTGATAAAGAAGAGGAGATTCTTAGAGGAAGAAACCATAAATTTAGAGGTTGGATGTAGTGCAATTATTCAGAAGTCCTTCCCATCAAAGTCTAAAGACCCTTGTAGTTTCACTATTCCTTTTACTGTAGGTACATTATATATGGGGAAAGCTTTATTATATTGGAGAGACAATGTCAATTTGGTGCCTTTATCAATGATGAAAATAATTAGAAGATGACATTGTAGTTGGTTGATAGATCAATTAAAAATCCCCATGGTCTTGTAGAAGATGTTTTTGTGAACGTAGATAAATTTATGTTCCCTGTCAATTTTTTTGTCATGAATATTGAAGAAGACAATGATGTACCTCTTGATGGAAGAAGGCCTTGGTGGGGTCCTATTACAAGATCTTTTGCCAAGCAAATAGAGAAGTAATGGGAAACTGAGGCACAAAATCACATCACAATTCTGACAACAGTGGCTCTTTGACATTGTAAACATAGTACCAAGATATGTAAATTAAAAATATTCAAATTTGAAGAAAAATAGAACCCTAAGTGGATTAAGGTTAGACTGGTACCTAGGTTTAGGGTTAGCATACTCTTCTAGAAGATTGCCACATGTCTTCATGACAATGGAGGCTTGGGGCGCAAGGTAGGTTTTATGTGGCTTGTTCCACATGCTAGGGTTAGGGTATGTAGTGTGTGAAGCAAGCTAGGGTTAGGATAACTTCTTCTATATGCTAGGTTATCTAGCTTATACCACAAGCTTCCTATGCTTCATTTCTTCTATAAATAGAGGTGTAGGGAAAGGGTAAATTTAGCTTGAATGATATCAAGAATTGCTTCATATTTTTTTTCTAGCACCTATTTGATATTCGTGTTGGATCCTTCATCAATTGACATATATGTCATTCATCCAAACAAGCGTCAATCAATTCTTAAATTATTAATTCATGCGTCGATCAATTCATTATATTCCCTGCCTACATCTAAGCGTACACGTTTGAGAAATTTAGTCTTTTACCTTTTGAGTTAAGCAAATAAGAGATTATTTAGAATAAAACAAACTAAATAAGAATTCAAATTATAGAACAAAATCGAATTATAAAACAAACTAACTAAAAATTCAAAAAAATTTCCTAAGCATAAATTGAAATTCAAAAAAGACTATACCATCTACCTCGATCTATTACAAAAATTGAAGAATAAAACTAAATTGCACAAAATCTTAAATTCAATGCGAAATCACAAGAGAATTATCAGAGACAAAAAAGAGAATTATAAAGAAGAAATTATAAGACTAAGGAAAATAACATAGCTCGGTCTCAGACCTCCCTCTATTTAGACTATGTTGTGACTTCTTATAGGCTTTCTCTTCCCATAAGATTTTAGATTCAGATTTTGTTTTAGATTTTTTTTCTAATGTTATTTTTTCTTTTGAGATTTTGTAGATTTTATTCTCTAATAATTTTCTCAAATTTTGTAGATTTTATTTCTGAGATTTGTTCTCCAATTCTTGTTGTGAAATTTTGTGGATTTTGTAGGTCCTATTCTCCAATTCTTTTTTGTCAGATTTTCTTTCTATTTTTTTTTCAAATATTTTGTTTTTAATTCTATTTTAAATAAGTGAATTAGACTTTGACTATCCAAACCTAACTAACGAAATTTGCTGACATCGGTCTATAATAGAATAATTTATAACAGATGATGCAATGGGCTTAAACAATTAGATAGTTTATTGCATACATTAACTTAACATTTTAGTCTATAAATTATTTTATTGCTTAATCCAACTCATAATCCATACTTTCCAAAATCATTACAATCACTAAAAACAATCACTTATAGTTTGAAATATCATTAAAGTAAACATACAAGTTGATCCATATATATATATATATA
>Ga0123340_1007591_pt1 | contig 10344 bp, 5 predicted proteins | sample SirMexnodulemix_FD_89961 | JGI IMG/M metagenome (GOLD analysis project Ga0123340, IMG submission 89961) | Root nodule microbial communities of legume samples collected from Mexico - Siratro Mexico nodule mix | ecosystem: Host-associated > Plants > Roots > Nodule | place: Mexico: Nepantla...
ATTTTTTTTTTTATAATATATATATATATATATATATATATATATATATATATATATAATACTAATAGATGAATAAAATCATATTTAATTTTTGGCTTAATATTTTACTTAATTCCTTAAAGTTGATGTATGCGTAAGAAACACGTGGCATGATGGATAAGTGGTCCCACTTAAACTTGGCAATTACAGAGGGAGAAGCGTAACTAACAAAGTTGAATTAATTAGATTCCTATTATATTTATTTATTTATTTATTATAGATGAGAAAATAATAATTAAGAAACAAAAAATAAACGTGACAAAGTGTTCGTCAACATTGGGATTCGCGCACAAAGACATGGCACGTGTGCAGCTTAGAGTTGTGACATCAATTTGACACGTGCGATGTGTTATACCTAACAGCGCCAACAATAAAATTCGCATCTCACTAACAGACACTAATTGAAGATTAGTTCATAACTAAATTAACTTATTGAAAGTATGATAACAACACACTCTCTTAAAGGATGATAAAAACACGTTTAAAATATTAGTAACTTCTACATTTTTTATAATTTTTTTAATTCTTTTATTAATATTTTGTTTCTAGCATTTTTGAAATATGAGTTGAGGAGTTAAATCTAATGGAAGATTTTCTTTTTGAGAATAAGGAAGAAATTAATCTTACACATGATGAATCATGGTTTGAATTTTTTGTAAGAAGTATTTATGTTTAGTATTAAGTTGTGTTTTCAACTAGATTGGTTCGAAAGCTAATACACGTAATTTAAAAAAAATAATTAATCTTTATAATTGTAAGTTTTTTTTTATATTTTCTATTTGAAACCTTTTATTTTGGTCTCTAGTTATAGTTTTACATGCTTTTGATCTTCCCACCAAGTGTTGAATAACCTAGTATGAATGAACTTAACTTTTTGATTATTTTAAACAACTCTAGTCAATATATTTGATGAAAATATAAAAAATTGAACTATAAGAACTAAATAGGACATTTTTAACTACAAGGACTAAGAAAAAGTTCTTACAACTTTATGAAGCAAAAGAATAATTAAATCTTGTAAGTGTTTAATAAGACGATTGAATTGAATGGGTCTTTTTACTGAAAAAATGAACTTTAACAACATTAAAAGAAACAACTTATTTATTAAAATATGAATCCATTTTTAACATCTTTATAATTAGAAGACCTAGGACTGAAAGTCCACATTATAAATTCAAATCAAAATTTTTTAGTTATGGAATGTTTGATATCTTCATTCAAGAGAAGACTCGCTCGTGTGAATAACACAAATTTGTATTTAATTTAATAAACAAAACTGTTGATTCAAAGTGTCAAAAGTATTCAAGAATTAAAATATTATAACTGATTAAAGGATTATTGAAATTTAAAGTTCTTTCCCAATAATTTTATTTTATATTTACATAATACTAAATTTTGTAAACTTAAACTTACGATAAAATCTCTATAGAACCATATGGTAACAACTGTAATATAAGTTTGTTTCTATAGAATTCAGATGTTTTCAAATATCTTGTCATTGTATTGTTTCAAAATAAAGGAGCTTTAAAATTTTATAAGAACTAGATAATTTTTTTTCTTGCAAAAACAAATTTAAGAAAGTAAAACTATTGTAATGCTTTCCCCAAAATTAGAAAGAATAATTTCTTAAAAAAATATATATAGCATTTATTTTAAAAGTTTACCGAACATATATGTCAGTTTTCTTAGAACATTTTATTCTGTTAAGAGTATATCATCATGTTAACCCTAAACCAATTGGAATTTCCTTTTTAAAATTAAGTAATTCAACAAGTAATGCAAACATGTGAGATCTCCAATATCAATGTGGGAGAAAAGTTTCACTAGTGAAGTGGAAGATCCACTTAGTTTGCATTTGAAGTTTGGAGATTAGGGTTGAAAGGGGTGATTGGTAGCTTACCTACCATCTTAAGCAGTTGGACTCAAAAACAAAGTATATGGCACATAGCTTTACTATTTTACTTTTTTTTTTTATTCTTGAATGTGATAGGTCATCAAAATTCGTAAACTTTTTTTATGTTGATAACTCTGAAAATTAGATCCAATGAAATAAAACAAAGTGTTAGAAATTAAAGAGAGAGCAGTGTAAGGATAAGCATGAGCATGCATGTTGTGGTTCTCTATTGGTGGATGTTAGAGTATACCATTAAAGCTCAATGGTGTTTTAACTTGAAAATGATATGAATTTGTTGGATTCATGATTTCTGTCAGTGATTTTTTGGATGATGTATATAGCACCAGTGCATATCAAATTTAGGATTCAATCAATTTCACAAACACCAAACTTTTGTGGGGATAAGTGTATACTTTGCTATTGTTTCTCTTATAATGACTCACCCAATTTCTTCAAAATATTATGTTTTAAATGTTTGTTCCGTACTTCGTGTTGTAATTGTTGCTTGGCTACTAAAAATTGTATCTTAAGAATCATCAATGAGATAATTTTTCAAAAAAATTCATCATTCTCTCATCATACCCACGAAATATGAATTTATAATCATCAATGAGATAATTTTTCAAAAAAAATCATCATTCTCTCATCATACCCACGAGGAGGATTTAAAACATCATATTATCATAAAACTCATTTGAAATAAAATTTAATAATCAACATTTACTTCTCACTGAAAAAAAAAATTCTTTTCCATTTTTATAGAATATTTGGAAAATTTTCTTTCCATAAAAAAGGGATTTTTTAAAATAAAATTATTTATTCATAAAATAAATTTTAAAAACCAGTTATAATTAATTTTTTCAAAAAAAAAAAACAAATTTTAATTTATGAAAAAAAAGTAATTACCTTTTTCATTCTATTTTTCTCTCCTAAAAGTATTTCTAGAAAATTTTCCTTTCAAACTATCTCTAGTGTTTATAATTTTTCAATGAATTGGAACACCATTTAACTTTTTGTATCTTCCCTGTTCAAGGAGACTGTCGACGTTACAATCAAAAGAAATAGATTGATAAAAGTATTAAATAATATAATTTACATAATTGCTTGGGAGATAATTTCACATTAGCTAAAAACAAAGTTACTTTCCTTTTCTTTTCGATAATTTATATTTTTTACAACTTTATTGTTTAGAAAAACAGAGCAAATTCTTCCTTTTAATGAATATAAAAAAATTCAGACAATTCACTTATTTCCTTTTACGTTCTTTATTCGTTTAAACAAGTGAAAAAAGCACACTTCCTATTTATTTATCCAGATAACACATCTGTTCTCTTTCTCTCTATATCCTTCACATCCCTTTTCTTATTTCTCTCCATTCCAACAGACAATACAGAGAGGCATTTCTGTTCAGCATCAACCTTAACAGACAAGACATTATTCATCACCAAAACACAACATAGATTACGAAAACAAAAAATACATGTGACATTGATTTTAATGCATTTACAATATATTACAAAGGTGAATCGGGAGTATGAATATGAGCAGTGAACTGAAAGTGAAAGATGCCAAAATTCTAATGCCAATCAGGTAAAAGAAAAGTTCAACTGTTTTAAAACACACTACTATCATTGCCTACCATTGTGATTTTCATTATGTTAAAGATAATAATAATAATAGGATAGTTTAGTTCTATAGGTAGTATCATCCCTTATTTGCAGTCAAACTCAAACTAATCATGTACATTTTTTTTTTATAGTAATCAAAATTATAGTTCAGACGCTTCTGATAACGCAAATCGTATACAAGCATGTAGGCCAAAATCATTACACAAGGGTTATTAAAGTGTGGCGAAAATCTAAGTTCTCAACTAGGAGTATTCTGACTCTTGCCTTGTTGAACTTCCTCAAGACATTCCTTGGCACGTTGAACTTTGGACTGGAGATAGAAACTCCCTCTCTTGGCATTGCTCTCAAACAAATTGTCATATTTCTGCATGGCAAGAAATATTTAAGAAATTAATAAAACAAGAACAGTCTAGCCACCTGAAATGAGGTATACTTCGGCATAAAAATTGAGAAGTCATGACCATTAATTGTAAAATCAAATGCATTTTAGAAGGATGATATATATGGTTAATGAAATTTTTTCTCCCGGTAAATTGCCAGGCGTTGGTTCTCGCCCCACTTTTAAATCCCTTTTGGTCATTGCATTTTCTATATATCTAAACTTTCATTTCATCCTTTAGTTTAGCTCTGTTAAGTTACTGTGCAAGTTACTTGGTAATCTTTGTAAACAGCATCCTAGTCATCAAACACGAATTTGACCTGCCTGTTGTACAGATCATTAAAGTGTTAGGGACGAAGGTTGAGTGTGTACAAAATACAAGACAAAAAAGTGGAGGTTTTGAATGGAGCTTAGCTCTGTTAAGTTACTGTGCAAGTAACTTGGTAATCTTTGTAAACAGCATCCCAGTCATCAAACACAAATTTGACCTGCCTGTTGTACAGATCATTAAAGTGCGGGACGAAGGTTGAGTGTGTACAAAATACAAGACAAAAAAGTGGAGGTTTCGAATGGAGCAAAAGAGAAAAAATTGGCAACTTTCAAAGATGAAAAACACCAGTAAAATACATAACATTTAAGCTTGTATTTTATCACATGCTTCCTCCAGACTCAAATTTAAACAAAAAAAATTATTCATGTCTAGGGGACTGAAAATATAAGCAAATTCTAACTAAGTTAACTCTATTTAATGCCATTATTAAGGGTAGCATAGGAAATGTAATTCCTTTCTTAGGAAATCACAAAATGAAATAAATTTAACTAACATTCATAATTAGTGTGAAGCTAGGTTTTTCATTTGTATGAGTTCAAAGGTAGTTTTAGTTATCGATCTCCAACTGAAGGCTATTCACAATATGCTGTCCTCCAAAATGAATTCCTCTCATTAGAAAAACCCTAAACCCTAAATAAATTTAACTAACATTCGTAATTAGTGTGAAGCTAGGTTTTTCATTTGTATGAGTTCAAAGGTAGTTTTAGTTATCGATTTCCAACTGAAGGCTATTCACAATATGCTGTCCTCCAAAATGAATTCCTCTCATTAGAAAGCATACCCACAGCATAGATGATATACTAACCTTGATAATCTCCTCCCAGGGAGTTTCCGCAGAAACACCAAGAATCTGCCGAGCCTCTTGCTCTGTCATTGCCTTGCTAGCTCTGCGAATAGTATTTTGTATTGTCTCCTGTGCTACACCATTTTTTGAGGCATCTGGAATTACATAACATAATGTTAAGAAAATAAGAAGATCCAGAGCTGCTGTGTTATCATATCTGTATGTTTAGCGTGACAGAGACTCGGCCAAGACATTATGAGAAAGAATAAAGAAACTAACATAAGTGTGTCACAGTAAAAATAAAAGGTATTTGACAAAGATCACAGAATTAACAATAGAATGGAAGAACTATTTTGTAAAACTTTTCCATTATGTATCAGAGTTATAGCATCTGAAACTTCAACAAGAAGAAATAGCCTAGTTTGTTATCCTCATTAATCTAAAGAACAAAATAGTGCTAGGTGAATGAAGGAAGTTCCAGCTCTTTAAGGATGAGTGAAATGCCAAAACTTTTACTAACAGAAAAAGGAACCTTCGTAAGTCACACCACGAAATTACAGAAGTGGTAGAACAGATGCTAAGGAAAACATCTAGCGTACCAAAACTCAGTTTGGATACTACATGATTCACTACTTAATTCATCACCCTGGAATGCTATAAAGTATACCACAGGAGAAAGTCAGAAAGTCTGATCTTACAATTTTGTATTGACACAACAATTTCCGAGGAGCAAATGCTTAAAGACTTAAAGAACACAAGGACTGCTAGAAAGCAAAAATGATCAAAGGACACTATAGTTGTTGAAAAGAAAAAATGCTCAGAGGACACGACAACTATAGGTAAATGAAAATGTTCAAAGGACTCACGAACTGCTGGTAAAAAAAAGAATGGTCAGAGAACATGGTATTTTCTGGCAAGCAAAAATCCAAAAAGAATGCAACGACTACCAGATACCAAAACATGTGTTAAGAAGTCTGTCCTAAATATTTATGTTGATTATATAACTTAACTTGTTTAGATAGGTTAAGAAGTTTGTCCTAAAAAGTTGTTTTTGCTTATTAACATTAATTACCCAGATATAGCCTTTCCCTTGTACAGTTTAGGTATCCCTTATGTAATTTTCTTCTTTAAATAACATGAATCAGCTAAGAGATAATATCTTAAGCCTCTCCAAAAACCATCAGCAATGAACAGTAATGTCATCTAGAAAAAGCTCAACCAAAAAAATTCCTCAAAAAAGCATCCATGGTAAATAGTATTTCCTGAAAAACACTGGTCGTAAATGTAAATAGTATTTGCTAGAAAAACGTTGACAGTAGACAGTAACGTTGTCTGGAAAAGGCTTGCCTAAAAGTCGTTGCACAGTGAACAACGACGTAGGCAATGAACTGTGATGGCGAACAATGTACCTGATATGTAAAGTGAAGGTAGGTAAAAAAAAAAATAGAAAATGTACATGATTCCTAAAATATTTACTCCTATGATTTCATATGTTTGTCAGATATTGATCTGGATTATGAATGTATACTAGAAAAGAAATCCTCGCTTGCCTACTGATTTCTCAAGGATGGATGTACATGAGTGTTTTGTTTAATGATGAAGAGCAAGCTCCAAAAAATAGGAAGAGGTAATCTTTTATACTTAAAATTCTTACAAGTTAGAAATTGAAAGTTAAAACTAGAACTAGAACTTATTTGTTTTTCTTTTGCTCATATAGGTCCTAGAAACTTAATGCCAAGACCAAATGGAAAATCCATAGTAGGAGATGAGGAAGAAGTTGAAGACATTGAAGAGGAAGGACTTTCAGTAGAAGATGAAAATGACTAATAAAGTGTACATCTTAGAGAAGAGGATGAATAAGAATGATTTCGATAGAACTTTTTGTTTTTTGAGGCTGTTTAGTATGAATAGCAATAGCAACAACCATAGTCTGCAGTAATTACGCACTAGCAGCAACAGACTATAATAAAAACTTTGTTTGGTAGCATGTAGCCATTTGTTATAGGAATTTTATGCAGCAACAGTGCTTTATGGGAGGTTGTGTTGCTGGAATTGGCAGCAAAAATACACATACAACCACTCTTCTTTTTGACTGTGGTTGTTAATAGTTGTATTTTTGCATGTTTATATGTCTTATAATTAAGTATAAGTAACATTTTTTTTAATGTTCATGAATCTTACAATTCGTAATACTAAACTATTCACAATTCAAAATATAACCTCTATGATACATCATTTGTATCTCAATTCAACTACCATGTTGGAAACTACCAGTACTAAGAAGGGTTGAAGGTAATTGTAGCTTCACAATGTATGATAAGCACAGATGTCGCAGCTTATTAGAATCCATGCAGCCAATTTCATCCAGTGGGAATAAGGTATGATTGATGTATAGATAAATAAAAAGTATGATTGATGTTTTGCATAAACAGAGAATTAATAGAGAGAAACAAATCCTCCAAGAGCAAAACATACAAGGCAAAACCAAGCACACTCCCATTAACAAAAAAGAACAAAAAGAAGAAAGGAAGCATGTCTGGAAGTTCTCCGATCTGAATATTCATAATAAAAAACCCTAAACTAGAATGAGACCCGAAGAGAAGTAATGTTAACTTTTTAGTCCCATAGATCTGAAAATGAATGCGCATCTAGTTAAATACATTTATCGGATATTTCACATCCACTAGAGATATGGTAAAATTATAGTATATAAATAGGTACAAACCTTACCTTCTACACCAGTTTTGGTTAAGTTCAAAATCCACTTGTAAATTGATATCAAAACTTAACAAGGTTTGTTGGCCAATCATGTCACTTAATATAGGATCGCCATAACATCCACAAATATTTAGTCTTACACTCGTAATGTCTAGTCCTCAATATGTTGGAGATCTTATGTGATCCTAAAATTAAATGTATAATTTTTTCTTTTTTTTTTGGTTTTCTTAAGACTAGCAATAATAAACTAGTTATCTCTAGTATTAGTTTATTCGATCTTTTATTTGGATGTAGGGCTAGAGCATGGAATTGTTTGTTTGTTAATAATCCCTTCCAACTACATTTTTTTATACAAGAGTTCATGTACTCATTTTGATAACTTTGACTGAATAAAAATGCAAGTTACTACCTTGAGTGTGTCATATCTTAAGTGGTGATTCTTAACCTATCTCTCATGTATTGGTAGTCAATCAAAATCTATGAAGTAGAAAGTTTTCTCTCCTACAAGTTCTAGAAGTTCTAATCTTGTGAGTTAGGTCACAAGTGGCATTCTCCACATACCTAAATCCTGAAGTACTTTCAACTTATTAATCTTTAAAAAGCAGAGCTGCTGAAACCAAATATTCAGACTGAAAAGGGTAGTAGGAATAACTTCACCAAGTAGTCAATCCTGGACAGTAACATGCAGAGGTCCACCCACATAATATCCAAGTTCCTATCATAGCACCCCATAAAGTGTAGATGAGTGAAAGTGGTCGAGACATCAGCTCTCAAGGGTGGTGCTATGAAGGAAACTTGAGAATTACGGGATGCCTAAGTCTAACATGGAGTAGTATGGGATGCTCAATAGAGTATTCAAGAATTTGGCATTCCCCCTAAATAGCCACAGCTTTTGCTTATCATGAAACCTCTCCTCAGCTCGTCACAATATGCTACTCAACGCTGAAACTAGGATTTCATTCAACACCAGCTAAATAAGAAGGTATCGCTTAACATAGGTATATAAATTAATTGCCCACAAAATTCCATTTTGATCCGTTGAAAATGCAAAAGAAAAGGTATCGCTTACCCCAAGAAGCCGTCAAATCCCCTGCCACCCCTTGGCAAATGCAAAAGAAAAGGTAACAAAAACAAAGCTCCTACACATCTTTAGAAAGCAAACTTAGCGAAATTTTTAAGATACATACATATATGATATCCACTAAGTGATAAATCATTTTGGTGTTGGAAACTAAGTTAACATCTGTACACAGTATATATAAAAAACAAATAAACCCTAATAAATAAACCAAAAACCTAGAAATCAGAGAATTGAATGGTAAATTAGTACGCAATTATACTCATCACCCAATTCGCATATCTATCCACACTCACAAATTTGAAAAGCTTACTAGTCAGTGCTTGACGATATGCCTGATAAACTGCTCTTCCCAAGATTCCTCCACCCATTAAAATCAAGTTCGCAAGAATCCTAGCAGCCTGCACAAACAGCTCCGTTAAAATTTTGAAAGAGAAAAGCAGTACCGAAATTTATCATTCAACGATAACAGATTACATCTATCTTTCCCTTTTTTTTCCTAAACAAAAAAAAGGTTTACCAGCAGAGAAATCACAACCTAGTTACATACATAACAGTCTATGGAAACAAATCAAACCCAGGTTGGCTACAAAAAACATTAAAAACACCATCTTATCAAACGGCCATACCTGCAAATAACCCATCTAAAGATTCTACCTTTAAATCTCGTGAGACAATGGAGACAAAGAAAATCAAAGAGGAATCAATAGAAGAAACAATAAACCCCTTCCGATACACAAGCTCGGATTGTAGAATCCCTTATGCACAGAAGCTAAACAGCAAAAAAAAAGAAAAGAAAAAAAAAAAGAAAAAAGAGAGTTTACAAGAAAAAACAATAGACAGAGAAGCGTACCATAGCTAGAGAATCAGCAAAGCGAACCCCTTCTGATAAACAAGATGGGGTTTTTATTCTCTGCAGACGAGAAAATATAGGCTTGCTGGTCCCAGAATTGAGTTAATTTGTCGGCTTAAACACGAAAAAAAGATGAATCTTCTGCTACAAGAAAAAATGCGTAGGGAAGAGGAGGAAAAGAATGTGTCAATGGCGGAGGCTAGGGTTCCAATTTGGGAACTACGAAGCTATTCTCTGCCACAAACAGGGTACATGTTTAGAAAATTCTGGAACCTCTCCAAATTACTAAACTAGACATCATTCCCAAATTTGAAGATGATATATCTAATTAATTTTTTACTCAACAAAAATAATAATTTCTTTTGGTAAATCTGATTGCAAAATAACTACCATATTCATATTCATAGTAATAAACTTTATTTTTTTAGTTAAACTTGTTTATATTTCTAAATTATTTTTAAAGTAGGAGACTTGCAATTTAAACCACACAAAATTTACTAAATATTTTCGAAAATATACCTTGTCAAATGAGTTAATTATTTCATTAATCTCCATTCATTAATAATTTCTAAAATAAATTATATAAATAGGATATAATATTTTATAAATTAAACATTTTATTATTTAATAAATTAAATAC
>Ga0123340_1007592_pt1 | contig 10343 bp, 8 predicted proteins | sample SirMexnodulemix_FD_89961 | JGI IMG/M metagenome (GOLD analysis project Ga0123340, IMG submission 89961) | Root nodule microbial communities of legume samples collected from Mexico - Siratro Mexico nodule mix | ecosystem: Host-associated > Plants > Roots > Nodule | place: Mexico: Nepantla...
AAAAATAATATTCATCATAATGTTAATACCATTAATATACATTATGATGAATATTATTTTTAATATGATTAATATTATTATTAATATTTTATATGTTGGCATGAGATTCTAAGATCTTCATGTGAGATAAAGATATTTTCTACAAACATAGTATATGTAATATTTGAAAAAAAATTAACTTAATAATTATGTTCGTATAATTTGATTAAGACTTTTAACTTATCCAACCAAGCAAAGACAACATGGTGATATATCATCTCAAATGATGCACTTGCATCTTATATGATTTTATGTTTAAAAATAAACTTGGATTTGATAGATAAAGCATAGTCACACTTTATACTTTGTTGTTTAATAAAAAAAATAGGATCCAATGGATTTTTCTACAACAAAAAAAGACAAATAAAGAAGACTCTTACTTTTTGGAGTCTTAAATATTAGAAATTCCCTCTATAATCTTATAAAAATATAGATACATGTATAGGTATAGTTTTTCCTATGTAAAATAATACAAGCATAAGTGACATGTAATTGAGCCTCAATTAAGGTGTAATTAGGTGTTACAAAACTTAAATTGCAAGTCAACCTTCATCCCTTTTAATTAGGAAAGTCAAAATCCTAATTTAAGTGGTTAATACACAACTAGAACCCTATACCATGTCGCAAGTTGCACAATTGTCTCGTGACGTGGATCAGGTAGGCCAAGTCACAATCAAATAGTTCGATTTTGGACAATTGTTGAGGGAGATATTGTTATAAATGTCATAAATTATCCCAAAGCGTAAGCTAGGTGCATTAAGTCACAATTAAATTATGACACTTTGAAGGTTATGCTCTTAAATAAAGAGAGTTGCACTCACTTTGATTATGGGTTATAACTTTTGGCCTAGTGGTAAGTGATTTATCAAACATACAACACATCTAAGAGGAGTGCTTATAAAGGCTTGAAATTGGCAAGTTTTGCTTGATCTCATATTTGTTGAAGAGAGGTGTGTTGAACTTCAAGATGTGTGCAATTGCATTTGTACTCCACATCCCTTAGTTTATGAAATGCAAGAGGGTTCTCCCGTCTATATAAAGAGGCCATTGTCACTTGTACAACTTACCTTGTTTGAACTTGAATTTAATGGCTTATTTACTATTTTCTTGTCCTTAAGGTCGTTAAGTGGGAGACGTCTTCTCCTTTCCTTCCTTCAAGGAACTTTTCTTGAGAAGAGGAATTAAAGTTTCATAAGAAACTTCAAAGTTTTAACAATTCTCTAAGTCTTTTGTTGGGTGCTTGGAGATGTTTCCATCATTTTTTTTCTTTAAGTGGTTTTGAAAATAAAACAAGAACAACTTGATGGTTTTACAGAATAGGAGGAGATATGTATGAAGAGAAAATATTATTATTTCTTCTTATTTTTCTGAGCCATCAATAACTTACACTTATAATGCTTGTAGAAAAGAAAATATTTGACTGAAATAATTCCTCTTAAAGTTTAGGAGCAGTTATAACAAATTGAAATCTTAACGTCTACGAAATAATTAAGAGCGAATATTTTAACAATTAAGAACAAATATTCTAATTAAAAATATATTTAGAAACTGACTAAATCAATGTGCAGTTTTAAAAGAAAATTTCCAGCACTCCTCCTTGATTTTGGAACTGCAAACTCCAATCTTTTGTCTTATGAATTCAAACTTGTTGACTGGTAGTGGTTTGGTAAACAAATCTGCAATTTGGTTTTCAATTTTGCAATAAACAAGATTAATAGCTCTATCTTTCTGTACCTTTCTATCTGGGAGTATGCCAACAAGAGTGTTGTTCTTCTCAATCATATACAACTCCTCCTCCTTATCTTTTTTTCCACTTTAGGTGATTGATAAGTTCCTCATGGCCAGTAGGTTCAAAAACAGCCATATGACATCTTTGATATATGTTAAAGAGGAATCTAGTACCTCTCACAAGATAATCATCCGCATTTTCATTAGAACCTTTCTGCTCAGTTATTTCTCGAACAACGTCAAAGCCTTTAATCTCTTTCACAATCAATTCTTTAGAAACTTTAGCATCATCACGAGAATCCAATCTGTGATTTTTTACTACTGGCTTCCCATGATTTTCTACTGCAGGCTTCCTAGACTGCTTCCTTTTATGTAAAATATGTCCCAAATTAACTACAGAAGAGTAAGCAAGATCTGTTCACAAGTTTATCGAGAAGCTTTTGCCCTTCATCTTTATTGACATCAATTTAATGCCAGTTGTATCAAAAACTTCACAAGTTTTATCTTTGAACACAACAACATAGCCTTTCTCTAAAAGTTGCCCAACACTTAGTAGATTTTAATTAATTTCAATGACATATAGAACATTAGAGATTATTTTTGTACCTGAGCCAGCATCAATGGCAATGTCACCTATGTCTTTGACCTCAATATAGTCTCCATTCCCAATTCTGACTTTTGAAGAGTGGGTTCTATCCAGCTTTACAAACATGTCTTTATCATGTGTGTCATGTGATGAGTGCATCCGCTATCAATCAACCATGTTTCACTAGTGATGTCACTAGATAAACAAGTCGCCACAAAAAAAAGCTCCTCTTCCTCATCATCAGTCTCTTAAGCAATTTGCACCTCTTATTGCTTTCTTTTGCATACCCCATATGACCTTTTCCATTGCAAGATCTACACACCACATCTGGTCTCCACCAACATTTCCAATGTGGATGATTAGTTTTTTTGTAGTGTTGACATGCTGAGTACTTCTCCTTCTCGTCATCGTTATCCTCGTCACTTTTCTTCTCATTTTTCCAACCTTTCTTTTTTGCTTTGTAAATCGACTGTGACCTTGCTAGAAAAACTCCTTTAGTATTCAACTTTTCTCTCAACAACTCTTCTCTTAACAATCTTCTCTGTTCTTGGATTTGCAGAGAGTTCATCAACTTGGTTAGTGAAATCATTGTAAGATCTCTTGAATCTTCAAGTGATGAGATCTTTGCTTCAAACCTTTATGGAAAACTCACCAACCTTTTTTCTACGATCCTTCTATAAGGTAAATCTTCACGTAATAGTCGGATCTTGTTGACCACTGCCAAGAGCCTATCAAAATATTCTTTGATGGTTTCGGCCTTCTTCATTCTCAACATCTTAAATTCTCTTCTGAGATTGAGAACTTGCATCTTCGAGTTCTTTCATTCCCTTGAAACGCTTCTTGAAGAGTGTTCCAAGCTTCTTTAGCTATTTCACAGGACGTAATTCTAGTGAATACAACATCAGAAACAACAGAGTGAATACAGGTCTTGGCCTTCACTCTTCTTATTACTTCATCATTGTAATTTTTGATTTGAGCTACAGTTGGATCTTCTTATAGCGACTGGATTTCAGACATCACAACATCCCACAAACCACTTGCTTCTAAGTAAGACTTCATTTTGACAGACCATATTTAATAGTTTTCTCCGGAGAAAACCGGAGGTCCTGCCATGAAGTTTCCGGTCATGGGTGAAGTTTTTGTTTTCCTGAAAAAAGGTTCCTCACTGGTTTCCCTCTGTTGTTTTTTTTTCATGGTCTCACACACAGGTCCTTAAGAACCAAGAGCTCGGATGTCAATTGATGGTTTTACATAATAGGAGGAGATATGTATGAAGAGAAAATATTGTTATTTTTTTTTTATTTTTCTAAGCCATCAATAGCTTACATTTATAATGCTTGCAGAAAGGAAAATATCTGACTGAAATAACTCCTCTTAAAGTGTAGGAATAGTTATAACAAATTGAAATCTTAACGTCTACGAAGTAATTAAGAGCGAATATTCTAACAGTTAAGAGCAAATATTCTAATTAAAAATATATTTAGGAACTGACTAAATCAATGTGTAGTTTCAAAAGCAAATTTCTAACACAACTTAATCAAATATTTTAGAAATAATCGATTAACTACATGTTTATATTTTGAAACTGTAAAGATAATTGATTAATGTTAAAGATAAATCATTTACTTAACTAATGGTAATCAATTATTTTAAATTATAACCAATTATTATATTTGAAGCCTTTTTAAAACATTGAAAAAAAGTAAGTTTAAATCAAGGTCACTGTGCATATTCTAATACTAGTGTTTTTAATACTCATTCAAGCATGAAAAGTATAATCAAATGATACAGTTTTGTTTCGTCATCAAAACACAACAAGGTTAAAAATAAGTCTTCAATCTTCAAGACTTTCTTTTATCAAACAATCTATCTTTTTTAATCATGATTAACACTTCATGAGCTGTAATATAAAAATTACGTTTTTTTCTCCCCTTTAGATCTTAGCAAAAAAGAATAAGAAAAGAAGAATATATAACAATATAGTAAATAAAAAATGAAAGATATAACATGTTTGACTTTGTACCAACACATTTTATTGTGGCCATCAAATTGTTGGGCAAAAGATAATTTTTTGTCTGAATATTTCCTAATGTTTTGACAACAAAAAATTTGAGCATACAAACTTTTCATATAGCCTATTACACTTTATGCATACTTGGTTTAGACTTTTATGTAATGTTTAGTAACTATTGTTAAAACATAAACAAGGTTTCATATGATTACAATGTAACTCTAAATTTCAAAATCTTACCTAAGACAAATATGATTATGAAAATAATAAATAATACCATATTTTGGTGTGTTTAATAGTTTAACTAGAATGAAACTGATATAAAAGTCTTTAAGACTATTAACACTAGATGATTAATCCAAGCACAAGAATGAAATCTAAAGGATGCAAGAAATAGTTGACAAGAATTAACTAAGACAAAGATAATATTATCCCAGTTATCAAAACATCTAAAGAAAATAAAGGAACTCTATACTAAGGATAAAACCCTCCAAACGTGACTACTCCTCCGTAACCCTATTTAATTCGATTCATGTTTGCCTACAAAGAGAATGAAATCTAGTTTCTTTAGATATGTTATGTAAACTCCCATTCATGGTTGGAAACTTCAAATCTGAAATTTAAAAATTAGTGAATGTAAACTGAAATTGAATAGAACTCATAAAAGAATCTATACAATATTGGGAAACAAACTAAAAATCTAAGACTAGATAAAAGCACATGTTACAATTACTAAACATAAGAAAAAAAGAAAATAACCCAAAATAAAATAAAATATAAGAAACAAGAAATAGAAAATCAATCACTCATAAATTTTCAAACATCAAATCTTTCTAAAAATTGAAAATTATTTGTTAACCCTAACTTTACCGTATTTCTAATTCTCTTCCTAACCATCCAAACATTTATTCAACAATCCATGAACAATAAAGTGGAAAGAACACAAAACAATATCTCAAAATTCATAAAATAAAATCATGCAACTTGAACTCAAATTCCAAATGTTATCAATAAAATGAAATTGGAAATCTATAACAAGCACAAACAAAGAAAAGAAGAATCAACAAAACAGGAACGATAGAAAACAATAAATGGAAAAGGCATGTCGAAAAAAGAAGAACTCAAAAGAATTTGAAACCTTCATTTGTATTTCTCTCTGGATCATTCTCGGCACAAACAAAATCTAAAGAAAATTAAAACTGAAAGTTAAAATCTAAAATTGTGTTTTTTGAGATTGCCCCTGATTAGATTTATAACCAATATTTAACTAAAAGTTTTGAAAATTATGTAACCACACATGATTCAGTTATATTTCAACTATTCAAGTTCAACAAAAATTTTAAAATCGCCGTTCTAACTTCCAAGTCTGCCTTTTGACGCAAATGTTCCCGTCTTTCCAACTAATGTCTTATTTATCCAGTTAAAATTCACCTCTTCGTTCTTACATCAAATTTTAGTTATTCTTTGCTTTCACATTTTTATTCCATCAACTACATCAATTGAACTTATTAGAAAATTTATCAAGACCATGGATTAGAAATCTAGTAAAAAAAAATATCCATTAACTTTTACTAAAATGCTTAAATCTTATAAAAATAAAATCTCTGTGAAAAACTAAAGATAGGAAAAAAACACGATATTTAAAATATACAATTAATCTAACAAAATATGGATAAAACAAAAATGCTGGTAGTAAGAACTCAAGAGTGTGAGAAAAATACCTCATACAGAGTTTACATACAATAAACGTGATGATATAGAGTTCCATTTTAATTTACTAGTTAGTTTGGTTGGTTCTCAAAATGTGATGACCTTCCAAAATAGAAACTGTTGAATTCACCCATTTGTCAATTATGAATAATGAAAGTAAGACCCTTTGAAACAAAAAACAAAAGGAAAGTTAGAAGAACAAAACAAAGGGAGAAGCGGTGGAAAAAGGTGAAAATATGTGACTTAGAATAAAGACCCCTTCCATTAAAGTTGAACCCAACATATGAGAAAAAGGACATAGTGCTTGGAGAAAGGTTGCTAGGATTAACGTGAACAAAACAAACAAAAATGTATTAAAAGGTCTAAATGAGAATGTGTTAAAGTTCCCCTTGATTGCCGCCATAACAATAATCAAATTCAAAATTCAATTCGTAATCAGGGGATTCGGACTTTATTAATGTGTGTTTCCTACTCAACAGGATCACCCTAATCCGCAAACTATAGGATCGCGTGATTTGGGATGCCAATGTGAAGTTATTGGTCAATGCCATCAACATCGCTTTACTTGCGGCACTAGGTGGTTATCAAAATTATAGCAGTTAGGTAGTGCATATGATTTTCAACTGATAACGATTAAGCCAAATGTTCCCAACATCTGAATCATTAACCATTAAACATAATTATTCCTTACTTTGCCGGCCATCAGGTGGATAATGCTCCATTTTGTCACAATTAAGCACGATATGTATCGTACTAACTGAGTTTCAGACACATTTCAAAGTTACATTATCTTATTCCATATTATTTTTTCTGGTCATGAAGGTGAAAATATTGTTGGTAGTATTTTAAATTAAAGAAAGAGTGGACCAATGCATTTACAGTTCCCACAACCTATGGCAGGAGTCTGGGGATACGTGTGACCCTCTTAATCCATTCCACGATTCCTCTGTCCCTTCCCAACTTCAATGCACCTTCCTCATCTCATATCAGCAGAAGTGAAGAAACTAAAACACATTCTTTTGTTCTTCTCCACCAAAATGAAGACTAATTCCAACAACACCAAGCTCATACTCTTCCACCCTTCCCTTCAAAAACAAACCCTTCCACCAACCAACGCCGGAACACTCTTCTCTTCCCACCGCCTCTCCCTCTTATTCTTCTTCCTCCTCTTCTCCACCCTACTCTTCACCTGCACCCTCATCACCACAACCATCTCCTCCACCGCCACCTCATCCTCCGCCTCCTCCCTCTCCCCTCTCCCGCCCTCCGTCTCCAAAGCCCTCCTCCATTACGCCGCTGCATCCAACACCTCCGCCAAGCCCATGTCCTCCGGGGAGATCAACGCCCTCTCCCAAGCCCTCCTCCTCACGCCGCGCCCCAACTTCCTCGTCTTCGGCCTCACCCACGAGTCCCTTCTCTGGGCCGCACTCAACCACCAGGGGCGCACCGTCTTCCTCGACGAGAACGAATACGCCATCTCCAAGTTCGAGCAATCCAACCCCGGCGTCGAAGCCTACGACGTCCAGTTCACCACCAAAGTCTCCGACTTTCCCAAGCTTCTCGCCCAGGCCCGTGCCCAGGCCCAGACCGACTGCCGGCCCGTCCAGAACCTCCTATTCTCCGAATGCAAGCTCGCCATCAACGATCTGCCCAACCACATTTATCAAGTTGCGTGGGACGTCATTCTCGTCGACGGGCCAAAAGGGTACTTTCCGGCGGCCCCCGGGAGAATGTCGGCCATCTTCACAGCGGCGGTTCTGGCCCGGAGCACGAAGGCCGGCAAGACCCACGTTTTCGTCCATGATTTCGGGAGAGAGGTGGAGAGGGTTTTCAGCGACGAATTTCTCTGCCAAGAGAATTTGGTTCAGTTGGTGGATTCGTTGGGACACTTTCTTGTCGCGAGCGAGGTTCACGACGCCGAAAGCACCGTCTTTTGCAGAAACACGAGTTCCTCCTTGTCGGCATTGCCGTCGTCGAAGGATGTCGGCGATGAAGAGGGTAGGATTTTCTTGGGATTTTAGAGAATCTGTAAAATGCTCTTTTTTATTTTTCTTTTTATTTCTTTTCCTCGGTCTTCTTATAAATATATATTTTAAAAGCAAGAAGGTGTAATTTAAGTTTGTATTTTATATTAGTGCCCTGCTTTTCTCCCCCAAAAAATGGGGTGAAGAATATGAATGGAGTTTTTTGAATTTATTATTATTATTTTCAATTATACCACTGAACTAATGTAGTATAACTCTTTGTGGTCCATTAGTAGGTTGAAACTAGAGGTTGCAGGCGGAAGGAGGGAGAGAATTGAATTGGGCGGGCTCAGCTAATAAAGTTAGCTTTATTTCTGTCCTGATTTGAGTCTCAGAATTTTTTTTTCTATTTCTATATATAATATATGGGTTTAAATTATAATCCCACTTATGTAATTTTTGAAAGTTTAAAATCTATTATTATAAGTATTTTATACAAATGTTATTAATTGTTAAGATCTAGTATTTAATAACATGTGATATCTATTAGGTGGTGGATTTAGGACAGTGTGAGGATTTTAAAGATATTTTTACTTGCCGGCCTAGCCCAACAACAGTGGTCAGGGATTTTATGGATGAGTGTCGGTGGTGGTACGGCCAGAAGTTGCCAGCGATGATAACCTCTTTTACTTTTAAAGATGCGAATGGCATCATATCATATACAAAATACTAAGGAAAATCAGAATTATTTCTGATCGTGGAACATGCCTCTGTTACTGGAGACTCTCTACCACTGTGTCAATATTGCTTTGACCTTATATTTTTCTATGCATTAATTTATTTTTTATTCTAATTATCTTTTTTACATTTATTTAAATGTTAGAAATCTAAACAAACCAAACGGTGTTCTTAACATTCCAAATTTAGATTTTGGGCTCATAATGGGCCAACAAGAGGCCTCAACCATCATCCACCACAAAAATATCACGAATTACACGCCGTAATGAAATAATGGGAAAGAAATATTATTTGATTGCAATATAACTTATATTCCTGCATTAAAGTAATTTTTATCTTTTTTTTTTTTTAACAAATTGTACTCCAATTCTTTAATGTATATTTAGCATAAAACAAGATCTTAAAAAAGAAGTTAGAATAAGACCTGGTAAGCTTTGACAACGTGCATTTAACCTTAAATAAGTAGCATCTATCATCACCAGTATTTTTGTAAGGCTGTTTCGCCTATAGTGGAATTGATTATTACTAACAAAATACAATTGTGAATTAAAAAAACTATCCAACAAACAATCATTTATCAAATTAAAATGGTATCAGAAAAAGTATAGAAGTAATCTGTTTTCAAAGATTTGTGCAAAATAAACAAAAATATATATATTTTTAGTTTTATATTAAAAATATAAATAAATTTTAAAATTGCATAAACGGGAGGTAAGACGTGTGCATGAGAAGTGGCTCAGTTGATTTATTTAGGTTCTTTAAATAAGTTATTTTTAAAAAAAGTACATTTGAATTATAGATTAAAATTAAATTACACACGTGATTTTTTAAAAAAATAAATGTGAAATATTTTTAATATATAAGTTAATTCATTTGATAAAATATGATTTGTTTGATCTCTTATTTTCGTCTATTATAAACACTTAGTGCCTACAATTTAATCAACCTAAACTGTTTTTTGGTAATACTAGAGAACAGTATGCGCTATTTCTGCCATTTTCTGATCAACGAGAGAAAAAAAAAAAAATAGAAACAGCAAAAGTATATGCTAAAACTAAGTATCTCAAAAAACAAGACCAAGATGGGCATGTGACCAATGAGACTTACCATAACCTTTCTTTAGCCAAACAGTCTGCACACATTATTGGTTATTGTATTTAATGTAGAAACGTTTTAGAGATAACTAAATGTATCTATCTAAATCATATATAATAAAAGTTTAAATATGTTTTTAATGTGTATATTCATATACTTTTAATCTGTAAACATATTTGTTAAATTTAAGTTTCTTACTTTCCCTTTTTAGTCCTTATCACTAACTATAGTTGATTTAATACTAAATAAAAAAATATTAATTAGTATAACTAAAATAATGAAAAATATTTTAAATAAGCATAATTAAAAAATTTTAATATATAATTTAATTAAGTAACGTATCTGTTACTTAATATAATTAAGGTAATTATTATTGTAGAATGTATCACTTGTTTTATAATGAAAGTTAAGTAAGTAAGGTGTGATAATGTGATAATTTTTGGATCTAATAATTATATATGTTATTTTATAT
>Ga0123340_1007593_pt1 | contig 10343 bp, 10 predicted proteins | sample SirMexnodulemix_FD_89961 | JGI IMG/M metagenome (GOLD analysis project Ga0123340, IMG submission 89961) | Root nodule microbial communities of legume samples collected from Mexico - Siratro Mexico nodule mix | ecosystem: Host-associated > Plants > Roots > Nodule | place: Mexico: Nepantla...
ATTATATTCATTGAAGATGAAAGTATAAATGTAAATATATTTTATTTTTTAAAATATTTTTTCTTAGTTTATAATAGTTAAAGTTCATAAAAATAATAGCGTGAGGATGACGAACTCTGGTGATACTCTCCGTTGGAGCATCTCAGTTACTTGTCCCTATTTTAACCTAATTTAATTTTCATCCAAATATGTTTGAACTAGAGTTTATAAATTTAATTTATATCAATTTGATTTTATAAATTTAATCTGTAACGAAAGAACATTTAATAAATTAATCAATGTGTAAAATATTTTATTCTCAAAATTATTTTATTAGAATAAGTTTTAGGGCAAGAAATCTATTTAGTACCAAAGTTTATGAAATGATTGTTAAATTTCAATATAGTTTACCAAGTTTTTGTCTTTAATTAATTTATATCAGTAGGAAGATAAATAAAATCTAATTAATAATGTTAAAATAATGTTATTTTATTTCAATATAATCTAATTATTTTATTTCACCAAAAATTAAATTTAAATAATGTTAAAATAATTAGATTTTGAATTGGGATATTAACTAATTGTTTCTTACTTTGACTTTATGTGATGATTTAAATAAATTAAAAACATAAAGCTAAAAGGATTTCAACATCTTTTGTTTGGTTGATTAAATAATTTAGTTAAATGATTAGAGTGGTGGATGATTAAGCAATTGATTTCCCTATCACAGAGGGTAAACAATCAACAAATACTTAAATGATTGAGATCAATTAGCTAACAAAAATGAATATAATATATTGTTATCTTTTTTTAAGGACATTATCCATATGAGAACAAAGGGTACAAAATGGGCAAAGTAGGTCCAACCATTTATGGAAGTCACATGGCTTCTATGATTTTGGTATGCCATTTTGTAATCTGTTGGCTGATATTTATTTCCCATCATTTCTTTGGCATTTTGCATTTCATCATTCAGCACTATGCATCTTACTCATAAAATAAGGTTTGGTCACCATTGTTTGCTTTGCCTTCACACCAAAGCTTTTCAAAGTATCCCCACCAGAGTTACCTTTGTATGGTATATATTGAACTAACCTTCCAAAACATCATATCATAATCTCATAAGAATTAGAATCATGAACTTCCCATGTGTACATCTATTAAAAAAATTGCATGTAATGTAATTGGCATAATATATTATATATAAAAAGATAAATCTTAAAGTGAAAAAGTTATTCAAATCCTACCTCTAGTGTAAATTTAACCAAATTATTATGTAACTGCGCGTACACTTTGTAATCTTTCTTTTTTGAGATTGAACTAATTGAATAAAAAAAAAGTTTACTTGTATTTAGAATAAAAGTTATATATAATATTATCATGCTATATGATTATTATTTTGTATTATATTAAAATGGAATTCTATTAAATATGAGTATTTAAAGCAAACACATTAAATATGATTGAAAAATTTATATAACTAGTATGTATGTTGTACAATATAACTTGGGAAATCTCAGCCACCTGAGTATCCGGCCTTTTAAATACCATAATATATTCAAAGGTATACTCATAAAAATATCTGTTAAATAAGTATTATATTATATTATATAAAGTGAAATTTTATTAAGTATGAGTATCTGAAGAAAAAATTAAATATGATTGAAAAATTATACATAACTATTATATTATAGTATGTATGTTGTATAATATAACTTTGGAAATCTTGCTCACTAGAGTACTTTAAAGGTATACTTACTGTTGCTACTAAAAATATTTCGATCACATTTTATTTTCTAACTAATCATAAACACCTAACTAAAATAATTAATAACTAGCTACTTAAAGGAAAACCAAATTATTAATGAAGTTACAACATTAACCAGAACTAGACCATTGATTTATGAGTTGGGCCAGCAAAAATTTAGAGGTATAAAAGGAGAATAGTTGAAAAGTGCATCATAAAATAATATAAATATGATACAACCATATTTATTATTTTCATTCATATTGGATGAAGACCACATATCCAAATCTATGTTATTTCATGATTTCTGCTGATATTTAGATTTTTTTTCTTCCCTTTCTTCTTTTTCTTTGACTTTTTTTTATGGTGAGAAAAGAGTTACTGTAATAAAAATGGGCAACATATGTTTTTAAAGTGTATCTTTCATTTTTATATTTTAAAGGGAGAGAGAGGGAATTTATTTTATATTATAATAAAATAAAATCTCCACGAACTATATTAACCTTATAAGAGTAACAATCATCACGTTGACTCTTCTTTTATTAGAGCCAACCCTATAAATTATATGGACCATAATTATAATAATATTTATTTCAAATATTCTTATAATCTTCCATTTGGTCCATGTTATGACTTAAAGATTCAACAACCATAAGAGTACATTTTTCATTGAAATAATCAAGTCATCATCCTTAATTAGAATTAAATCAATCGAAACATAGCGATTCATGTCAATAAGCGACATACTTCTTCCATGTATCACAAATCAATTCAATTCTTAAAAATTCAATCAAAGAATATTTTAATCTTTGAATTAAATACATATTATATGTTATCACACCAAAACAATGCATGTACATAACATAATGTGGATAAGAAACATAAATAAGAAGAAATATAACTTTAATTGAATTCACAAGTGTTAAACAATACAAGAAAATTATTTATACACATCACACTAATGATGCTAACAAGGACTTACCAATTATTCCATGTCTCTCACATGACCAGAAAATATTTTAGGTGACAACCCTTTAGTTAGTGGATCCGCTATCATTTGATTAGTACCAATATGCTCCATTAACACTTTTTGTTTCTACACTTCATCCTTAACTAACAAGTACTTTAAGTTCATATGTTTCGCACCTTTGGAATACTTATCATTTTTAGAAAAGAAAATAGCTGCAAAATTATCACAATAAATTCTCAACGGTCTAGCAATACTATCCACAACATTAAGCCCTAAGATAAAGTTTCGCAACCATAATGCATGAACTGTGGCTTCAAAACATGCCACAAATTCAGCCTCCCTGGTAGAAGTAGCGATGATAGACTCTTTTGCACTTTTCTATGAGATTGCTCCTTTAGCCAACATAAAGATATAACCAAATGTTGATTTTCTTGAGTCTATACATCCAGTATAATATGAATCTGAGTAACCTACTACTTCAAGGTTATTTATCCTTCTATAAATGAGCATGTGAGCCTTAGTGCCTTGTAAATACCTAAGGATTTTCTTTGTAACTTTCCAGTGATCCATTTCGGGATTACTTTGTTAGCGACTTAACATTCCAACTACAAAACTTATATCTGGTCGAGTGTAAGTCTGAATATACATCAGGCTACTAATCATTGAAGCATAAGGAATATATTCCATTTCTTTACATCATGTAACAAAACAATGTCATTAGTAGTAAGGAGAATGTCATCAACATATAGAACCTATATGATAAACTTGCTCCCACTGACCTTCATATAGATACACCGATCAACAATATTCTCTACAAAACCATATGACAAAATAATATCATTAAACTTGAGATATCACTGTCTAGAAGCTTGTTTGAGTCCACATATTGACTTCTTTAACTTACTCATAAATTTTTATTTTTTTGTGGTCTCAAAACCTTCAGGTTGGTCCATATAAACCTCTTCTTATAAGTCACCATTCAGAAAGGCGGTCTTTACATCCATTTGGTGAAGCTCTAAGTCATAATGAGTCACCAAAGCCATTAAAATTCTTAAAGAGTCCTTCTTTGAAACTGGAGAAAAAAGTATCTTTATAGTCAATGCCATCCTTTTGAGTGTAACTTTTGGCGACAAGTCTAGCCTTATACCTTTCAATGTTGTCTTTCAAGTCTCGTTTTATCTTAAAGACCTATTTACAACCGACTTGTTTTTCACCTTTAGGAAACTCAACTAGATCCCAAACTTTATTTTGATCCATTGATTTCAACTCTTCTTTCATAGCATCAAACTAGTTTTCATAATTGTTACTTTCCATGACTTGTCTAAATAGACTGGATCTTCACCAATGCTTAAGTCGCATTCATGCTCAAGTGCATAAACCACATAGTCATTTGTAATAGTTGGTCTTCTTTACCTTTCAGACCTTTTTACGGGTATTACTTGTGGTTCATTTATTGTTTGCTCATTAATGACTTGTGCATCATTGGTTAGTTCATTATCCATATGTTCATTTTGTGGGTTTGGAATATTGATTTGTTGCATTGGAATGTTGTGTGACCATGATACAACAAAAGGAATAACAACTTGAGAAAGAAACATCAGATGTAGGTACTTCTGCATGTTTTCCTTGAATGTCCACCTTTCGTGATTCCTCACTCCCACTGATCTGACCATCTTCAACGAACTTAGCATTACCAGATTCAACTATTCTTGCACTATGATTATGACAAAAAAAATATGTACCCTTTTGATTTATCAGGATAGCCAATGAAAAAACCACTAATGGTTCTTGCATCAAGCTTCTTTTCATGTGGATTATATACCCTTACTTCTGCCGGACACCCCAAAATGTGAAGATGCCTCGAACTAGGTTTCCTTTTTGTCCATAGTTCATAAGAAGTCTTAGGAATTGCCTTACTAGGAACCCGATTAAGCAGATATACAGGGGGCTTTAATGCATACGTCCACAATGATAAAGGTACATATATTGCTATAATTTATCATGCTCCTGACCATTTCCATAAGAGTATGATTCTGCCTTTCAGCTACACCATTTTGTTGTAGTGTACCAGACATTATATATTGTGCATATATGCCCCGACTTTCAAATAACTTTTCAAATGGACCTTTACATTGTCCACTTTCATTAAATTTTCCATATCAGACCTTACAACTTTTACTTTTCTATCTAACTGTCTTTCCACTTCATTTATAAATGTCTCAAGTACATCCACTGATTGAGAATTTTCATGAAGTAAGTATAGATAACAATATCGTGAGAAGTCATCAATAAAAGTGATAAAATAATTTTCACCACCAAAAGATGGAGCATCAAATGGACCACATATGTCAGTGTGTATCAATTCAAGAAGTTGACTGCTTCTTGTGGCTGGATTATTTGAACTGTGTTATGTTTGCTTGGCTTTAATGCAATCCAGACACACATCCCAGTCACTAAAATCCAATTGAGGGAAAATTTTACTTTTCATTAGCCTCAACATCCTTTCTTTGGATACGTAACCTAACCTTTAATGCCATAAGAAAGCAGAATTTTCCTTACATACTATGTGATTATTATGTTCAACATGAAACATAGATTCAACAAATTTAACATCAAGATTGAAACGGTATAAGTAATCAATTAAAGTACCAGAACCATAATAGTAGAAATTCTTATACAATGAAAAGGAACCATTATCAATCCTAAAGTTAAATCCTAATTTGTCCAACTTTGCAACAGAAATTAAATTCCTAACACATACAGAAACATAGACACTTTTCTAGATTCAGACAACAACCACTATCCAAGATCAATCTATACGTTCCAATTCCTTCTATTCGTGCTTTCATTTTGTTTCGCATATACAAAAACTTTTCAGTTTTTCTTACGGGTTGGATCGAAAGAAATCCCTGTAAAAGATGTGATGCATGAGTAGTTGCACCAGAATCTAACCACCATGTATTATTAGGCTCTTCAATAAGGTTTGATTCAAAACCTATTGAAACATAATAAGTACCTTTCTTTTCGAACCATTTCTTTCTTTTCAGACAATCTTTCTTGAAATGTCCAACCTTCTTGTAGAAGAAACATGTCTTCTCCTTATGGATTTTGCCTTCATGAACCTTTAGTGAAGTTCTATCCTTCTTATTCTTTTTACTGCTATGAAAAGTGAGATGGAGAGAATGATCTTTCATTTTCTTTAACCTCCCTTTCTCCTGAACCAACATGGCCTTAATTTCCTGAAAGTTCCATTTTTCCTTAATGGTGTTATAATTCACCTAGAACTGGCCAAACTCAGTAGGAAGTGAGTTCATAATGAATTGTACCATAAAAGACTTACTCACATCCATACCCATTGATTTCAGCTTTGTTGCTATATCTGCCATTCCAGTCACATGATCATGAATGGGTTGTGACCAATCAAATTTCTTGGTCAAGAACTCATTCATCAAGTCACTCACAATAGACTTATCAGTAATGTCTAATTGAGAATATTCCTTAATTTTCTTCATGAATTCCTTAGCATCTTCAGTCTTAGGCATATATAGCTTCACATTTTCAGCCAAGGTTATCTTCATCAAGCTTAGACTCAACCGGTTGAACTTGTCTCATGCATGATAAAGAGATTTATCCTCTTCTGAACTAGTCTCAGTAATAGTTGTGGGCTTCTCATCCATTATTAATGCAAGGTCTAAGTCCATAAATCCCAATTGGAAATGAATCTATTCAGACTTAAAAGAAAATTCATCAAGTTCAGATTCTGAAAACAGTTTACTGAATTCCTTTTTGAAATAGTTTTTCAAAATCTGATTTGTCCTTATTTAAAACCCTTTTAATCTATTTATGCAAAATCAATTTTGGAGCTTACTTTGAATTATGAATCATGTAACTCATGATTTTAACCAAAACCAAACTCTCACACATATACAATCTAAGTCTAGGACCACAGCTCTAATAAGTTTTATGAATCTTCGTGCAATCCACGTTGCTAGTTATGATCCACTATAGACTCCATTCTTGTGTAGATTTCATCAAATCCTATAACAGCTCTTAGTGCTAACATCTTTGATAGTTTATGCAAGAAACTAGCAGCAAACCTTGACGGGCTCTAAAAACTCCTTATAATTGGAAATATAAATGGTAGAGGAAGAAGACATTGTTACCTCTTAGACACAAACAAAACTCGTCAGCATCTCGAACTACTTAAATACTCAACCTCATACAAAAATGGAGAAGCAAGTGGTCCCAACATTGAACCCACCTCTTATTTATAGGAAAAAAATTAACGGGGATAGCCAAGAGTCATGAATCTCCAATCATTAGATTATCCAAGATCTAGTGACCCAAAACACATGATTTTTCATGTTTACATCTATACTAGTTGACATCTGTAAGGGCCCATAGTGGAATGTTACAACTGTTGTAGGTAACATCAATTGTCCTATGGCAAAGGTCAGGTGAATCAAGTCACAATTAGATTATGACACTTAGGTTGTTACACTTTTAAGTAGAAAGAGTTGCATCCCATTAAAACGCTCGATTTAGCAATAACAAACTCAAACAATCGTGCATACTGTCCAAGAAAGATACATCTCTTCGCAACCATTCACAATGTTTTGCTGGCTCGAGCCTAAGAGTTAGGAGTGTTATGGATCTCGACTCGGGATGACATCGACTCGGCAACATGTTGGTAAAGAAATAAAATTTTCTTTTTCAAGAATCTTCTTCACTCTTTGCTTGCTTGAGTTTGGGGGGCTAGGGGTGCTACCGATCCCGACCCAGAAACATAAAAAGGTAAAGAATTGAATTTTTCTTTCTTTTAAGACTCTTCATGACCTTTCATACACTCGAGCTTAGGGTACCAAGAGTGTTATAAGAATCTTGGCTTGGGATGACTCTAGCCTAACAATGTCTATAAAGAAATGAAATTTTCTTTTTCAAGACTCTTTGTGATTGTTTGCTTGCTCGAGTCTCAAGAGCCTAGACTGCTATGGATCTGGGTCCAACGACATCATGACAATAAAGAGGTGAATTTTTCTCTCTTTTAACACTCTTCACGAATCTTTATACACTTGGATGGCCAGTATACAACACAACTCGAATATCTTGACCACTCTAATACTCAACCTTTCAATAACCATAATGTGCTCAAGTTACACCCACTCATCTCTGCAACCAATAGTACATTGATCACATAGTAAGACGCCTCGCTTCCAACCAATCATAAAACACCTTACTAAAACAATGAATAACTCTCTACTTACACAAACTAAATCATTAATTGAAGTTACAACATTAATAATAGTTAGACTGTATTTCAGAATTGGACCAGTAGAAACTTAGACCTATAGAAGACCCACAAATGAAATGTCCAATTAAAAAATAGTATAAATTTGAGACACTATAAATAAAATACACATTTATTATTAGAACTAGATATTCTATAATTTAAACATTGAAGTATTTTTACATATAAGGTACCTAAAAAGAATAATCCCTTGCCTCATTTTATTATAATAATCGATTTATATATAACAAATACAAGAGTATAATTAGGCTATAATCAAGCAAACTAATCAGACTATAATCTGAGAACCTAATTAGACTATAATTAGGCTAACGGAAATATACATTTAATGATAATGATATGCACAATCTTGCACATATATGTATCATATATATGCTAACACACCCTGCAGTCAAAGCGAGAGGTCGTCGAATGCTTAAATTGTCCCAAAAATCCTCAAATAACACAAATGGAAGACCTTTGGTAAATGTATCTGCAATCTGATAATGTGATGGGACATGTAACACTTGAACCTGGCCACGAGCCACCTTTTCCCGTACAAAATATATATCCATCTCAATATGTCTAGTGCATTGATGTTGAACAGAATTACCAGCAAGATATATGGCACTAACATTATCGTAATACACCAATGTAGCCTTCTGAATACCAATAACAAGTTTCCCAATCAACAGAACTCAGAAACCACATTAATAACCCCTCGGTATTATGCCTTTGCACTTGAACGGGATAAAGTAGTTTGATGTTTAGTGGACCAAGAGATCAAGTTATCACCCAAAAAAACACAATAAGCATTAGTATATGAAATAAGAGTGGATGTGGAAGTTGGACAAAGGTGAAGACCAAAATCCATAGTACCCTGTACGTAGCGCAAAATGCGTTTAAGAGCATGTATGTGCTCCTCTCGCGGGTCATGCATGAATAAGGATACATGTTATACATGATAAGTAATATCAGGTCTCGTGAATGTAAGATATTGAAGTGCCCCTACAAGTCTCCTATATAGAGATGGATCCTCAACCGGTTTGCTCGTAGTAACACCAAGCTTTGGTTTTGTATCAACTAAAGTAGGAGATGACTTACACGATGACATGCCGACGCGATCAATGATCTCGGCAACATATTTCTTTTGAGATAAAAATAAACCACATGTATGACAAGTGACTAAAATGCCCAAGAAATAACTCAACGGGCCCGAGTCCTTCATAGCAAATTTCGAGCTAAGAAGAGATGATAGAAAGACAATTCTCATTGGAGAAAGCAATCAAAATGATATAATCGACATACAATAAAAATATAACCCATATAAGTACTGCTGCGATAAATGAACAAAGAACGATCTGAAGTACTATGAGAAAATCCAAGAATGTGGACATAGTCAGCAAATCTCTTATACCAAGCCCTCGGAGTCTATTTCAGCCCATAAAGAGATTTTTTCAGCAAACACACATGATCAGGTTTATCAAGATCCCTGTACCCTAAAGGTTGATACATGTAAACCATCTCCTTGAGTTCAACATGTAAGAACACATTTTTTATGTCAAGTTGATGAATTGACCAAGCCTTAGAAAGAGCCAAACTGAGAACCGTGCGAATAGTCACTGGTTTGACTACCGGACTAAACGTCTCATCACAATCCACGCCAACCTGTTGAGTTTTACCATCACCTACAATACGGGCTTTATACCTCTCAAATGAACCATGAGATATTTTTATGAGCAAAAATCTACATAGGTCGAATGATGTTAATATTTGGAGGATGAGACACCAACTCTCACGTCTTATTTTCAATCCCATCTCCTAGTTTCTAAAGACCAAAAAGGAAGAAGCAATTGTGATAGGAGATCTTCTTCAAATAAAAATTAATCAGCAGATAACTCATAATTGTACCAAAGTTATCTCCATTTTGTGAGAACACATGTAAATTGATTTATAAAAAAGAAGTGTGGCATTTACCCTCCTTCAAACAACTTGCATATGTAAAATTTTACTATAATCCGTTTTCCGTGTATCATGCAATTTATTCCAACATTTTACTGCCGTAAAAGATATTTTTACGTTGTTTAAGAATTATCTTATGCAACTCATTCCCAGTTTTGAGCATCTTAAAATAGCAAGTCACATTATATAAGCAAACGTAACTAAAAAAATACTTTCAAATTTACAATCACTCTTTCTCTTTATATATTTCACAATTTATTGAATTGTAATAAAATTTGGCAAGTAAAGTGAATGTGTTTATTTATTTAATTTTATAAAATAAACATAAAATAATTAGTTTCAAATTTAATAAAAAGAAATATAGTTACTTTTTGTTATTATATTAAATGACATTAGTG
>Ga0123340_1007598_pt1 | contig 10339 bp, 11 predicted proteins | sample SirMexnodulemix_FD_89961 | JGI IMG/M metagenome (GOLD analysis project Ga0123340, IMG submission 89961) | Root nodule microbial communities of legume samples collected from Mexico - Siratro Mexico nodule mix | ecosystem: Host-associated > Plants > Roots > Nodule | place: Mexico: Nepantla...
TGTATTAAATTAAACCAAAAAAAAAAACCACCTAGTACCCACGTCGTCAATTATAATCCTCAGCATATGTAATTTGTAAAATAAACTTTGTAGAAATTTATTTTTTTAAAAACAATAAATTAAAGTTGAAATAAAATTAAAATTAAAAATCACTATAAAAATGTATATTTCTAAATTATGAAAAAGTTAATTACAATTTTTATTATCACTACCTTTTATTAAAAAATTCTTGAAAAACATAAGTGATTTTTAGATACTTGCTTGAAAAGAATAAAAAATAGGAAATTATTATAATTGATTAATTTTAACACTTTTATATATAAAAAAACAACTGAGTGATTATTAAATATCGAAAGTCAGTACAGAATGATTATTGATATGCCATAAAAGTAACCTTAGAGCAAGAAACATCTCTTTGAATTTCAATCCCATCCATTTCAAAGTACACAATAAATCACAACTTTCAATGGACTACCTATGGATTATAGTGATGAGCATAATCTACTATATTATAATTATATAATTATTTATGGTTTTTAAATTAGAGTGTTGATAAACATACATTATCACGTGATGTACACTATTTCTATATTTTATTTGAATTAAAAGTTGTTTTATTTTTCACGTGGTACGTTTTCTTCGATATTTACCTTTTATTTTTTTGTTATTTTCTTTTTCAATATCCTCATTTTATTTTATGCTCTCTTCATCTTGTCCGCGTTTTTCGTCTTTTTCTTAAGCTTTTCATTTTTTTTATTCTTGTTGTTTTTCTTTTTTGTAGCATCTTCCAGATCAGTTGATGATAATCTTCCATTCGTATCGAAAAAAAAGGAACAATAAACATTTATTTTTGTTTTGTGGTTTCGATCTCTTATATACATTTTCTCCTTCTTCTATTAAGATTATGAATGAATGTATGGGTTAGTGTAAGATGAGATTTTTTGGGCATTTGTTTTTTATTGCTAGTTTGTTTTGATTTTCAGATCCATTAGTAGTGTTTATGTTGATGCTTACTTAGATTTATGCTCTTTTGACTCTGGGTTCGATTGGTGGTAGTGCTTTTTACTAGAGCAAAACATTTTGATTAAACCAATTCAAACATTTGATTAAATCAATATAGTTGTTGGTTAAATTTTGTTTGAATCAACAAGTCATATGTAACATATTCAAATGTTATATAATAATTAATAAGTTTGGAGAAATCTTCATAGTGATTACTAATCCCAACTTCAAAATAAGTGTATGATAATCCAGGAGAAACAAAAAAGGCGAAACTATTGTCACTTAAAAGACAATATGAACTAATTTTAATGAATGGTGAAGAAATCATTTTAGTATACTTAATGTTTTATTGAATTCAATGTAGGTATGTAACGAGACTTTCGATGTTGCAAGGTTGTTGAAACGATACTTCGAACACTAACTTCTCAATTCAATTATATTATGATTGCAATTGAAGAATAAAGAGATCTTGAGAAAATGACTCTTGAAAAATTACAAAATTCTTTGGAGACACATGAGGAGTGAGTGTTTAAGAGAAAGAATTATGAAAAGATTGTTGAAGAAGCCTTCAAGCTAGAACTAGCCAAAACAAGAATAAAAGTCATGGTAGACTAAGTAAAAAATCAAGAGGAGGTAGAAGTGGTGGTAGAAATAAAAATTCAAATTCTCAAGATAATGATGACAACGACTCTGAGCATAAAGATAACCATATCTACAGAGAAGGAAATCAGTACCAAGGCAGAGGAAGAAGGAATTTTGACAAAACGAAGGTGCAATGTTACAACTGTGACAAATTTGGCCATTATTCTTATGAGTGTTAGTAGGACAACAATACAAACAAGAGAGGTAAGAAGAATGATGAGGCATACCTGATGCAAGATGATGAAAGTTCTGATTCAAAACAAGTGTTGCTGATGGTAACCACAAACTGTGATGAAGAAAGTCCTTCTTGCTATCTTGATTTTGGATGTTCCAATCACATGACTGGAAATAGAGATTGGTTGATAGATCATGATTCAAGTGTTAAGAGTAATGCGAGATTTGCTAATAATAACACTATTTCAGCTGAAGGGATTGACAAGGTATTGATTACAAGAAAGGATTGAAAAAGAACTTATATGTGTGATATATTGTATGTTCTATAAAGAATAACTTGTTGAGTCTTGGCAGTTACTTGAAAAAGGTTACACCATGATCATGCAACATAATCATACTGAGGTTTATGATTCTAAGCAATGACTGTTACTCAAAGCATTTCTATCCAAGAACAAGACCTTCAAGATAAATCTTGATGCTACTACGATATGTCAATTTTTAATGTTGAAGAAACAAGCTGGTTATGACATTATAAGTTTGGGCATTTGAATTTCAAAAGCTTAAATATGCTTAGCAGTAAGAAAATAATATGTGGATTGCCTTCAATACATTGTCTACAAAATACTTGTGAAGGTTGTGTGATATGAAAGCAACCCAAGAAAATGTTCAAACTGTTGCACCTCAAAGGGCTAAAAATCATCTCGGTGTTATCCATTCAGATGTGTGTGGACCATTTGATGTTTCATCTCTTGGAGGTAACAAATATTTCTTAACCTTTGTTGATGAATTCACTAGAAAAATCTGGCTATATCTACTGAAAAAGAAGAAGGAAGTTTTTTCTTTATTTGTGAAATGGTGCACCTGTGTAGAAAGACAATTCGAGTGGAAATTAAACATACTCAGAATTGATGGTAGATTAGAATTTAATTCAAAACACTTTCATGAATATTGTGTTGCAAAGGGAATTGAATATGAGATAAGAGCTCCCTACACACCTCAACATGATGGTTTAGCTAAAAGGAGGAATAAAACTTTATTGGATATGACTAGATGTATGCTTAAAGAAAAAGGGTTGCCTTATTGTTTTTGGGTGAAGTAGCAACTATTGCAGTGGATGTGTTAATAAATGACTTACAAAGAGACTAAAATTTGTCACTCCTGAGGAAGCTTGGCCTGGAGATAAACCAATGGTGCATCACTTTCGGATCTTTGAATCTTTGTGTTATAGACATATTCCTGATGACAAAAGGAGAAAGTTGGATAAGAAGAGTGAAACTCTTATATTAGTTGGATGAGAAGAGTGAAACTCTTATATTAGTTGGATGAGAAGAGTGAAACTCTTATATTAGTTGGATATCATCCAACTGGTGCCTATAAAATGTATAGTCTAGTGAAGCAACATATGCTTATCAACATGGATGTAATTGTAGATGAAGCTGCATCATGGAATTAGGTAAGTAAATCTCAAACTCATGTTCCTTGTTTTCTGGAAGAAAGAGTTAAAATTCGTAGAAATAATACCACTGAATTTCCTATTTTTAGAATATCTAGACTTGTGGATCATGAATTGTTTTGTGATAATATTGTTGCTGACAGTGGAGAACTGGTGCATCTGACTTTTCTTGCTAATTTTGAATCAGTAAGTTGGAAGCAAGCTATTAACATTATAGAAGTGAAGGATGTTATGGTGGAGGAATTGGAGGCAATTGAGGAAAACAGAACTTCGGAGCTGGTGGATCTCGTTAAATGTGAAATGAGTGTTTAAAGTTGAGTACATACCTGATGGCACAATCGCTAAACATAAAAGCCAGCTTGGTTGTTAAAGGCTTCCTTTAAAAACAGGGAATTAATTATACATATGTTTTTGCCCCTGTTACAAGGTTGGAAACTGTGAGATTAGTTGTTGTTGTTACTAGTTGGATAAACAGGTCTATATATTAGCTTGATGTCAAGTCAACTTTTCTCAATGGCCCTCTAGAAAAAGAATTGTATGTGTTGCAACCACCAGGTTTTGGGAAATCTGGAAGAGAACAACATGTTTACATTTGTATGGGCTTAAGCAAGCTCCTTTGGCTTGGAAAAAGTTAATTGACACATTTTTTGTAGAAGTAAGGTTTTATGAAATGTACTGTTGAATTTGGAGTATATATAAAGAAAACACAATATCAAAATTTGCTTATTGTATGTCTCTATGTAGATAATTTGATTATAACAAAAGATATGCTGAGTGAAATTAACAATTCAAGATTGGAATGAAGGTAGCATTTAAGATGAGTGATCTTGGGACTCTTAGTTATTTCTTTGATCTAGAATTTGTACAAACGTCTTATGGAGTATTGTTGCATGAGAAGAAGTATGCATATGAAGTCTTAAAAAAGTTCAATATAATGAACTGTAATTCAGCACCTGTACCAGTCATGATGAATTTGAAACTGATTGAAGAGTTGAATGAAAAGATAGTAGATGTAACCTTGTTAAAGCATATAGTTGGATCCCTCAAGGTATCTTTGCAACAATAGGTCTGACATTAGCTATTGGATTTAATTAGCATATTTATAAATGATCCTATATTACCTCATATGGTTGCAGCTAAGCATATCCTAAAATATTTGAAATGTACACTTAATCTTAGCTTATTTTTTCTTAAAAAAATAGATTAGAATAAAGTTAAAATTGAAGTGTTTTGAAGGTATGGTCTAATTTAGATTTAGATTGGTGTGAAAACAAATTAAAAAGAAAAACACTTTTGGTTAACAAGTACATGAATTCATCCATTTTTGGTGTTATGAAAAGTAAAATGTTGTAACACTCTTTTCTCTTTCATGTGAAGCTAAATATATTGTGATAACAAAAGTGGCATGTTAAAGCTTATGGTTAGAAACACTGAGAAATGAAACTAGAACATAAGAATAACACAAGAAACCAGTGGAATAGTGGAATATTTGTTGATAATAAATCTACTATATATTAGCCTATCCAAGAATCTAGTTTTCTATGACACGAATAAACATATTAAACACAATTCTATTTTAAGTCCAGAAAAGTTAGTTATTATATTATAACACTGAAAATGTATAGGGAACTTTTAAAATTAAAATCTAAATATCTTGAGTAAGAAGGATATGATAATAATAATAATTAAAACATGATATAAATATATTAACCGTTTATTACAGTCATACAGTATACGAAACCATTTAAAACTTGTATGATGAGAAAATAGTATGTAATTTTGGCCGTTTCAATATTCCCATGGTCAATTAAATTCAGCACCATTTCATAGTTTAATTGTAGATTCAAAATTCAATGTCTGACACCGTCTTCTTCCCCTATGAAGTCCTTTTGGAAATCCTTCGCAGACTTCCGCCGAAGACCCTTCTCCGATTCACCACCGTCTGCAAGTCATGGCACTCTCTCATCACCCAACCATCCTTCATCTCTCTCCACCACCGTCACTCCCCCTCCTTTCTCCTCCTTCACTTCACCAACCGCTTCCTCCTCCCCCACCGCCACCCCCACCCCTCCACCACCCTTTACCTCCCGTGCTTTCCCCACCTCGATTGCCCCGTCCTTTCCTTCTGTAACGGCCTCGTTTGCGTCGCCTACGATGACCGATGCCAACGTGTCATCGTCTGCAACCCGTGTATTCGACGATATGTCATCCTCCCCACACCCCTCGACTACCCTTGCTACTACACATCCAACGTTGCCTTAGGCTTTGATCCCACTAAATGTGATTACAAGGTGGTCAGACTTTCTTGCATGGTGGATGATGAAAGGTTCGGCCTTTCTGCTCCTCATGTTGAGGTTTTCTCTCTTGCAACTGGGTCTTGGAGGACCCTTCATCATGGCATTGCTCCTGTCTGCTACCTTGCTGGAGATTCTCCCCATGGATTTCACGATGGGCTTCTTCACTGGGTTGCCAAACGCTGCGTCATTGGTGGTTGGTACAATTTTGTTTTGTCCTTTAACTTCGAGAGTGAGATGTTTGGTGAGGTTATGCTGCCAGAGGGCTTGGCTCGCTCCTCTTCGGATGCAGTTATGATTAAGGTTGTTGGAGGTGGCAGTGGGAAGCCTCTTACTGTGTACCATGTGGGTGAGGGTTCTCCATGCTCCTGTGACATTTGGGTGATGAAAGAATATGGTGAGGTGGAGTCTTGGAACAAGGTCTTCTCTTTTGTTATGAGCGGATTTTGTTTGGAAGCGCCGTCTTTGGGGATGATGCTCACTGACGTGGAAATTCCACCGATGGGTTTGTGTGTTACATGCAGTGGAGAGGTGTTGCTGCTCCTGGATGTGGCAGGAAGGAGATGCCTGTATTCGCTGGACATAGAGAGGAAAAGTTTTACGGATCTTCAGATTGAAGTAGATGCAGAGTTTGTTTATTCTGGTTATTATGCTGAGAACTTACTTTTATTGAACATAGCAAGTGGCGTAGTGTCTTATTGAAGAGGTAATGACATTCCAATCCGATACTTATATGTTATTTTTTACTTGTTTTCTACACATTTTGTTGCTTTCTCAATGGGAGTTAAACCATTACAAGTACAAGGAGTGTAAACCAAGTCTTTATCTTTGTTTCTTGTTTGTGGATTCCAAGTACCACTGTACCAACGGTTTTCTGCTAATAGAATAGCTATGAGATATGTTCTGCTTGCTTTAAATTCTAAAAGAATTTTGTCTGTAAACTATTAGAGATGGTGTTGGTGCCAGCAGTACTTCTGGCATCTGGGATGTTACCTTAATATAATTCATCATGATAGTGTTTGACCAAATTCTGACAGTTTGTTGTTGAGTAACATGAGATTGTCTACCTAAACTATGTCATTCTAATTGTACTCTTGAATGGCTTGCAGTTTTGTCCATTACAATGAAAATTAAAATTGTGGAAGATTTAAGGAATAACTAGGGAGTAAAATCTGATGGCAATCATGAAACATTGTTCAGGAGAATTTTGTCTGTTATCTATCCGAAGTCCCTGAGCACTAAGTAAAGTCATGTGCATCTTTTTCAAGATTGAACTTTCACGTTCTTATGTCTGTATATCTGTTTATTTAAGGACAAAGGAGGGTTCTTTAAGTAATTATGGAAGTGTTTTGGTAGCAAGGGACTGGTCCTACAACATTGAGCAAGCTAATCGGGTTGATGGACGGTGTCTTGGGGCAACATGATGATTTGGTGCTGAATGAGTTTTAGTGCCAAATACTTGAAAAGAAAAATTCCTAAATTGATTGAGGGAATGAGTGGTAAATTCAGGGTGCCTGTCTTTTGTAGTTAGTTAAGACCATTATATACTTTCCTATTATGATGATACGTTGTTGACATTTATCAGCTAATTACTAAACTATGATAATTTTTCTTTTGTGTATATTATTTAGTGCAGAAATAGTGTTTTAGAGATAATACATTATATTGCTTGGCTAAAATACTTGATGGAGTATAAATTGAGTAGAATAAACATCTTGCTGTGATGCTTAAGTTTTGAGGCTTTTTCCACATATTGGACTGATTTTTTGGATTGGACTCTCCTCTCCCCTCATGCTCAAGTCCTAAAAATTGGTACTCTTGTAGAGAGTTGAACTACGAAAATGGCTACCTATTGGATAAATTAAGGTGCAAGAAACCGAATACTAATAAACAGCAATATTTTTTAAACTGAACGGTCATTAAACTGATCTAGGTACTAGTTTAAAATTCAATTGTTCGTTCGTTGTTGAACTGGGATCCAACCAAATATATAAAATAACATTAAAAATATATAAATCTGAATTTTATGATGTTAAAATCTAAAATAAAACATATATAGGTTCTTAATATTTGAAATGTGTAAAAGTGTAAATAAAACGAGTATCGTACTTAATTTGAAACTTTCAATAATATTTATTAATTATGTAGAATAAAAAAATAAAATAACTAATATTCTAGGTTGATTTTTTTTAAGAAAAAAAATTAAAATGGTTATTTATTGATTTTACCTATCTGAAACAGGTTACGCTGGTTTAATATTGGTTCTGTGTATCACCTATTTTGAGCAACAGCTGAATCAGACAGGGGAACTGTTCTTAGACGAAGCAGCATGTTCAGATCAATTTGATAACCATGCAAATCGGTGAGTGAAGCTTTCAAAAGAAAGGGTTACTATTATCAATGTATTAAGAAGTGAATTTTTATCGGTTTTACTAAGGTGAGGTTGACATCCCTTTATATATAAATTAATCTCAGATCTCTAACACAAATCGATAACAAATGGTATAATAAGTTCGACAAATCTTGTTAAGATAGATTTTGATATCATATTAAGAAGTTAACTTTAATTCAACTCTGCAGAATTAGCTTAATACGTAAGATTTGTCTTATTTATAGAATATAAGTTGACTTCATCTCCAATTGGATTTCCATCACACGAGTCACTGTTGATAGAGTGAAACTCGTTATTGACATTGATGCTTAAAAGAGGATGACAATGTTTGGAAATTCATATTAAGTAGTAGAATAAAGGCTTGAAGTATACTTAAGCCTTTAAAACTCATATCTAATGAACTAGTTTTTTGAATCTGACTCCCTTCATGTGGTCCTAACATGGGAGCTTTTGCTAGTGCCTTATTTTTTGTTTTGTTTCTCTAATTAGCTTATTTTCTTACTAATTTTTGTCTTTCGTTTTGTAGGCTTTAATGTTCAATTCGTCATAATCCTGCTTGTTGTTTGCATTAATTGTGTACTTTTGTTTACTTTATATTCCGTTGTTAAGTCTGGTGAATCTGATTGTATTGCCTAACATGAGAATTACTTCAAGAATTTATATATCATTACTTGATAAATGGTTATTTTCAGAAATTTCCTCAGACAAGCTTCACAGCCGGAGCATCCTTGAGTTTCGCAGTGGCTGTTGTATACTTGTGTGAATTCAAGTTGTTTTATTTTTGAATTCCATTTAAAAAATTTATGGTATTGGCAATAAGTAGAATTTGAAAAGTTCTGAAATAATCTTTTGAACCACCAGATGTCCCTTTTGAAAATGATTTATTTTCTACAGATGATGGTGAGATATTTGTTGTTATGGGTTGCTTTGACCTTGAATTTCAAATAGAGGTAATTGATCTGCATCACTAACAATATATAATTGTGCTACCTTTGTTTAACTACGCTCAACCTTTCTTCGTTCTTTCCATACAGTTTGTGTTGTACAAAAATATGTGAAAGTCCATTACTCATATTTTTCAATTTAGAAAGTCCATTACTCATATTTTTGTGGGTTAATTCAAAGCTAATTGGGTCATGCAGGAATTATATTTTGATTGAGTCTTTCTATTGGATTCTATTCACGCTTCAGATTAGTTTGACTTCCGTAAGGAATGTAAAAACAGAGTACCTGCACTTGAGAGAACATTGCATTATATACATGCTAAACAGTACCCATGCATACCCATACTACGTAACAACTTCACCTAAAGTTAATATTTTTAATCAAACTTTTAAAAAGGGCTGTTTTGGTCTTTAAAATTATCGACAATTTTCTTTGTATGAAATGTATTTTGTTTCAAAATACACAGTATACCTTTTATGGTCAGCATGTTTAGAGTTTAAATTTTATGCGCTATCTGAAAAAAATTACGTTGTTAAATGATTAAAAATGAAGATAGGTGTGGCTTTTGTCTTGTTTTCTTAAAATCAAAAGAATATCCTCTTCTGTTAGTGAATATTTATTCTAATGTTTAAATTTGTATTTCTTTTATCTGTAAGTTTTAATCGAGTGATAATTAAATTGTGTGAGAATTGTGGGGGTGCAGGGGGCAAAAGCCCTTGATCAAATACTTGGGTTTCGGTTTGGGCCAGCTTGAATATGGAGCTTATAGTTGGATTAAGTTTCGACAATTGCTTCCTGCCCTCCCACATTTGCTTCCTGCATCCCATCAAAATATCGTAACACAGAAACATCTTTGTTAGAATATTCAAAAGGAGAGTGGTGTACTAGGTTGCTGGTAAGTGGTGTGGACATTCTCTGACGATTGCGGTGGTGGGTGTTGCAAAGAAAGTTTCTCCGGCAACATCATCATAAGTGGAAGGTTTGGCTTCTGTTTTCGCATTACGTAAGGGGTACAAAGTGGGTAAATAAGATTGTTAAGTATTTGTATCCTGAAAATGAATTTCGGAAAACAAATTCCAAAATGGGTTGTGGGGTGTGTGAAATGTCTTACGAAAAACATTTTCCGTGAAAGATTTTTGTATTATGGAAAACATTTTTCATAAGAGAAAGTGTGAAGATGAGTGGTTACGGAAAACATTTTCCGTATCACCTTCTATGGAAAACGTTTTTCGTAAGCACTCGTCTTCACATCTCTTTTTTGAAAAATGTTTTCCATAATACAAAAATCTCTTACGGAAAATATTTTCTATAATACAAAAACCTCTTACAAAAAAAGTTTTCCATAATACAAAAATCTCTTACGAAAAAAATTATCCATAATACAAAAAAACTCTTACGAAAAATGTTTTCCATAAGGCAAAAATCTCTTACGAAAAA
>Ga0123340_1007601_pt1 | contig 10337 bp, 7 predicted proteins | sample SirMexnodulemix_FD_89961 | JGI IMG/M metagenome (GOLD analysis project Ga0123340, IMG submission 89961) | Root nodule microbial communities of legume samples collected from Mexico - Siratro Mexico nodule mix | ecosystem: Host-associated > Plants > Roots > Nodule | place: Mexico: Nepantla...
ATATATAAATTACATAAATAAAATAAATCAAATTTTTTTTCATAAAATATATTTCATATATTTTCAAAACCCAAAACTTCAACAATATTCCACTTTACATTTTATTTACTGTTTTTATCTTAAACTCTAATTAACACGAATGTAGAAAAATCTTTTAAAAATAACTTCTCTTTGCTGTTCCGCGACCTAACGAAAACCTATTCAAATAACATTTGCATAATAAGTGAATTTGATTTCTAAAAACTTATCTTCTAAAAATAAGTGAATTTTGATTTTTGGACGGCTCGTCCAAATGACATTTTTTTTCCCGAAAGAACACTGTTAACACTTGCAAAATATACGTTAACATTATTATTTTAATAACAAATTTTTTAACTTTAAACTATTGGATATTGTCAGTCTACACATTCAGATCTTTCATAATTTTTAATTTAAAAAAATAATGTGACATGCCATGTTACTTTTAGCTACTGAAGTGAAAATAAAGTAACTGATCTTTCTTACCCAAGATCTTCGGTTCCTTTTGTGAATGATTTATCTTTTGAACTAAAGCTATCGATGATGTCGAAAAGCAAGGGACATAACCATGTTCCAGGTATGAACTCTTGGTAAACAATAATAATATCCTATCCACACGTCAACGCCACGTGTTAGGATCCAAGAACTTGGTCTGAAGTTCAAACAGCGACCCTTCAGATTTCATTTCAAAGCTCTGCAGTTGAAGCTTCTAATCTCAATTTTTGTAACCATGACGGTTGCTTCCTTCTTCAAGAGGGCCTCCAGGGTTCTCGGCTCCCCCAATTTTCTACTGCTGTGCACTCTCAGGTGTTCTTTTTATCTATTTTTCTTGTATGTTGTTCTGATCTAAAGTAGGAAGATAAAAAGGGTACTTTTAACAATATTAAGTATTTTAAGATCTCAGTGGTTGTTTTTGGTTGAAGTTCTCTATTGAGAGTGTGTGGTTGACTTACATTCATATGCATGAGCATGGACCAGTAAGTTATTTTTGGGGTATTATTATATTATTTCACTTGATCCATTTGCTAGTGTTAATCAAGATTGTTCAATGAGTGTCCTTCTTGATGTTGGATTAGTCTTGCAAATGGATCCAAGCAATTTTACTTCATTCAATGTATTCCCTATCAACTAATCTCTCTTCTACATCTACCATGTAAGCTAAGGTCTGCTCTTAACAACTTTAACTGCCAAACAAATTCTGTAATCTAACTACTCCAACTGCTTTGCTCTCATTACCATTACCTCTTATTTCCAAGGGTAGTCTATACATACTTTCTTTCATTCCTTAGTCTCATCATAAATATCCTGAAAATATGTTAGAGATCTTACGTCAACTAGAAATAAAATCTTTCAAGTGAAGGTAAACCTTAGATTACTACCAGGTTTTATAAAGTTAAGTTTAAGATCCACTTCTTAAGATGTTATTAGAATCTATCCTAACGTATTATTTTGTTTTATTAATACGATCGTGTGTTTAGAAGCTTTTTTTTCTTCAAATCTCACATATTTTGCTTAATATAGTAACTTGTCCGGTTACTGCATTTCTTGTTTCATGCATGCACTTATTCTGTATGTGATAGGTTTTAGTTAACAAAGTTTTCTGTCATTAAGTCTACATGTCCTTTGAAGTTGCAGTGGTGGTGGTGTGTTGGCATACTCAGAATCACAAACAGGAGCTGAACGTCCTAGTATTGATGCTAATGGCCCCTCCAAAAAGAAAGTGGTGGTTCTTGGAACAGGATGGGCTGCTACCAGTTTCCTTAAGGATCTGGATGCTTCATTATATGATGTTCAGGTTGTTTCACCTCGTAACTACTTTGCATTTACTCCCTTATTACCTAGTGTCACTTGTGGGACAGTTGAAGCACGGAGCATTGTAGAGCCAGTCCGAAACATCATTAAAAAGGTGGAGTCAACAAAACTGAGCTCTAAGAATAATTTATGGTTTTTTAGACAGCAATGATCACATGAACATGTAACGTAATGATAAATCAAATGTTCTTTGAGGCTTAACTTATAAATCATATGTATTGTTGATATCAGTATCACCTTGTGGTCATGTCTGGGAATTTTTCTCCCTTTCATTTCTTGTTCATAAGGGTGTTTTGACTTGATAATTAATAAGGAGGTCCCCCACTTTCCCATTGTAGAGAAAAGGAGAAATAAATTTTTGGGAAGCAGAATGTGTCAAGATTGATTCTTCAAACAGAAAGGTTTTCTGTCGGTCCAATATTGACAACTTGGTGGGAAGTGGCGAATTTTCCTTGGACTATGACTTCTTGGTTGTAGCGGTAGGAGCACAAGTAAATACATTTAACACCCCTGGTGTCAAGGAGAACTGTCATTTTCTGAAGGTAATTTGTTTTTTTCTTTATCATCCTTTAATGACTCAATTTTTTTTTTCTTGTTTGTAACAGTTGGTTTATCAAGAGATTCATTGAATCTTTGAACCTATTGGTGAGGAGAAATTACCATAATCACACTCTTATTTGTTGATCACTCACAGGATGTTGAGGATGCTCAGAAGATTAGACTGTCTGTGATTGATTGCTTTGAGAAGGCTGTTCTTCCTAGTATAACTGAAGAAGAGAAAAGGTCAATTCTTCATTTTGTAGTAGTGGGAGGAGGTCCAACTGGTGTAGAATTTGCTGCAGAACTGCATGATTATGTCCTAGAAGATTTAACCAAATTATATCCCACTGTTAAAGATAAAGTGAAAATAACACTGATTCAATCAGGAGATCACATCTTGAACATGTAAGAACAGCATTAATCATCGACTGTCTTAAGTACTTTCTAATTCTTTATGAACTATCTTTTGGTTACTCTAGGATCTAATCTTGAAACGTTGGTATCTTCCCAACTTTATTTATTTAACATGTTACTTGTGTTGGACGTAGAGCTACCTCTTTGATACGGCACAACTAAAATGCTTCTGGTTCTAAATCTAGTGTTCCTTCAACTGCAATAAACCTTCTCTATAAATGTTACTTTATCCATCTGAAATTAGCTCTTTATTAGATGAACTGCTGCACTTTATTTGGTTAATGTTGCTGTAAAAGACAAATTAGATTGCAAACTAAATCCACTCACAGGTTCATCTCCGTAAGTTTTACTACCACCTACGTATGTGATCCTATTTAGCTTTGATTGAAGATTGTAAGGTATTTGGTTGAGACTTACAACTATAGATCACTATACCTCCTCCTCGCCCCAACAGTTCAAGCCTTCCACTGTTTTATGCATTCCAACACCTTTTACATTTGTATTGCATTTCTGGTATTGCTAACCTCATAAAATAAGGTCAATCTTCCTTCGCCAGGGAAGTCTGGCTTCAAATCTTTCACATTATTAACTCAGCCTATATAAGAAATCACAACTAGGATAAATGTCATCTTCAATCTTGTAGGTTTGATGAAAGAATAAGTTCATTTGCTGAGCAAAAATTTACAAGAGATGGGATAGAAGTTGAAACAGGATCCCGGGTCATCGGTGTTGACGACAAGGTTATTACAGTGAAGGCAAAATCAACAGGAGAAGTTTGCTCGGTGCCCCATGGATTGGTTGTCTGGTCAACTGGCATTTCAACTCTTCCAGTTATAAGGGACTTTATGAAAGAAATTGGTCAGGTGCTCATTCATTCCATGCATTTCTTCTGAGTGCTCTCTCCCTCACCCTTTCTTCTTCTCACTTGTTTTGTATATGTGTGCACATAGTGAGGAACTCCAGCTTCTTTTGTACATTACATCAGATCCATCATGTATAGTGCTTTTCTCTTCTTAAATCGCAATATACTATTGTATGGGTAATCATATCTATATAAGCGAGAATTTCTCTATGTGCAGGCTGAAAGGCATGTACTAGCAACTAATGAGTGGTTGCGTGTCAAGGGATGTGAAGATGTGTATGCCATTGGTGATTGTTCTAGCATAACTCAACGTAAAATCATGGTAACTCTTCAGCCTTTTAGAGGTCTTTTTTAGACCTCTAAGCTTATTTAATACAGCAATGTGCTGTATCCTCTCTGAATGAATAAAGATATTACCTACTTGATTGGGTTTTTATGATGAACTTAAGCTCATTGTGCCTTTCATTTGATTCTTTCTGATAAACTGAACAAACCTGTTACAGTGCTTTCTGTGCTATGCTTTCTATCCTGAGGTGAAAACTGAGGAAATTGTGTGAACGAAATAAGTTATGTAAATCACTATTGAATTTATCTATGTTATAATTAACTTGTTACCTTGGTTTCTAGGATGATATCACAGCCATATTTGAGGCTGCAGACAAAAACAAGTCAGGCACCTTAACTATTGAAGAATTCCAGGAGGTGATGGATGACATTGTATTAAGATATCCGCAAGTTGAACACTATCTAAAGCAGAAACATCTGCGTGATTTTAGCTCTCTGTGGAAATATTTGCAAGGGAATGAAAGCAAGGAAATAGACGTTGAAGCATTTAAGCTGGCCCTTTCTTATGCAGATTCACAGGTGAAGAGTCTGCCAGCAACTGCACAGGTATATATTTCACCTGTAGCTGAATATGCTTTCTTCGGCTGATGCCTTTTGCTGTCAGATATCTTGTACATTTTTTAATGTGTTGCTATATCTAGGTTGCTGCCCAGCAGGGTGCATATCTAGCTAGATGCTTTAACCATAGGGATCATGCTGAAGAGCATCCTGAAGGTCCTCGACGATTTAGCGGATCTGGACGCCATAAGTTTCTTCCCTTCCAGTAAGCCATGCACTTCATGTTCTTATTGTGTTTCCTGTATTTCCTGTCTGTGGAGTGGAAATTGCAAAGTTGTCTACTGAATGAATAAAATGCCAGGAATATCTAGTATGTTTGTTCTCATACGTTACGTAGTGATTGCTTCAAATTTGAAAACCGAAGTTGATAAGAAACACTGCAGTCGCACACACAGAAGTGAAGGGATTAGATGTCCAATTAGGTAGTATGTTCTCTAAGGTCTACTCAATGCCATTATGTAATTGCTTTGGTTGATTTTTTATGTCTGAAAATCGCTATGTAGGACCTTCTTCCACTTCTTCAGATGAAGCATTTCGTTTCTACTGGAAACCACACTCTGATCCCTTCAATGTGGGACTTTAAGTTCCAATATACTGCTCAAGTTGTCAGGAAAAATTATTTAGTGCCTTTGTTCATTGTTATTTGTTCTATAAATAATGATTGGTGCATTTTCAGATAACTACTAATGATTGTTTGATTTATGTAGTCTATTTTAGGAATATTATTATATACAATTGAAGAGAACAAATAAGTTCATGATTTGTCTAGCTTATTCTTAGGAAAGAAAATTAATATAATTAAGGAGATACAATGATTCCTTATTCACATTGCCCCTTAAGTTGATGCGACTAGTCAAGGAGCACCAATTTGCTAACAAGAAACTGAGTCTTGATGTTAGGGATTGATATAACATGTTCATCATAAGCCTCATGAAAATCTACTTCAATATGTTTGGTTCGCTCATAGAACACCAGATTTGCAATAACCTAGAAAGCACTTGTATTGTTATTTTAAAGAGTCGTTAGATCTGCTTGAGGGAATCCAAGTTTAGTCAACAGACCATGACACCAAATCATTTCAGGGCAAACAATAGACATGACACAATATTCTGATTTAGTGAAGGCTTTAGAGATTCATGCTTGCTTCTTACTTTTCCATGAGATCAACGAGGAACCAAAAAACATATACCAACCGATGACTGATCATCGACTATCAGGACACAACCCAATCAGCATCACTATAAGCAATTAATTTAGAAGTTGTCCAACTAGGAAGAATAGACCATGCAGAGAGGTTCCTTTCAAGTAGCAAATTATACTATGTACTGCTACCTAGTGTAGATGGGAAGGAGGATGTATAAACTTCCCGCAAGTTGTCGATATAATAAAGGATTTGGAAAAAGATCACCCTCATCATGGTGATTTTTAACGTTAACTTCAATTGGAGTATCTATCGGATCAGCTAATTGGAGGCCAGCCATAAAGATGAAGTCCATGGTTTATATGCTGCTTTTGGACATAAAATGAACCTCAAGGCCAAGGAAATAGTGCAAGTGAACAAGGTCTTTCCTATGAAATACGGTTTGTCATTGTTGTCTAGGTTCCTAGATGGATACCTGATCAGTGCTAGTAGTAACCATATCATCAACATAAAGAAGTAGATGAAAATGTCCATAGGTGTGTGAGAGGAGGTATATTGACTCTCGGTCAAGGAGAACCCGCAGAGAGTAGAGTGGAACTTGTCAAACCATGCTATGGGAGCCCATTTTAGACCATATAAGGATTGTTTGAGCTTGCACACGTTATTAGATGAAGTTAGTAGATGAAGTTAGTAGATGAAGCGGAAAGACCTTGGGGAGGAGTCATGTAGATGTGTTTAGTTAGCTCACCATGAAAAAGGACATTCTTCACATCCATTTGATGTAGAGACTATCCATTAGAGGTAGCTATAGAAAGGATAATTCTGATAATTGTCGTTCTGATAATGGGTGCAAATGTTTCATCATAATCAATTCAATGTTCTTGCTTGTTATCTAAGGCAACTAATCGAGTTTGTAACGATTAAGAGAAACATCATAATTTAGTTTCAAAGACTACACCCTTTTATGGCCTACGGGTTTGATATTAAGAGGACAAGAGACAATATATCATGTGAAATTCTCTTGAAGAGATTTTAGTTCATCATTCATTGCCTTTATCCAACATACATCTTTAATAGCATGTGAGTAACATGTAGAAGTAGATGTTCTAGAGAGAGAAGCAGTCAAGGAAGTATGGAAGGAATGAAACATGTTTGGTGAATATCTATCAGGTGCTTGAGACATTGTGCTAGATCGTTGTAGTTCAATCGATACTGAAACAGGTGGGCATCAACATCGAAAGGAGGGATGATAATACGACGATTGCGTTGTCTAACATATGTGATGTCAAGTTTGAAACATTCAATAAATGGAGACGAGGTAGAAAATTTGGGAAGAATAGCAACATCATTCAAAGTAGGAGTGAGATAAGGAAACAAAAAATCAAAGAAAATCACGTTCTTAGAGATGTGAAAATGTTGATTAGAAGTATCATAACACAACCCTTATGAGAGTGACTATACCCCATAAACACACATTGAACAAATTGTTCCCCAAGCTTATGTCGTTCAAGTGGAGGTAAATGGACAAAACATACACAACCTAAAGTAGACTAATTTTTAAAACGATGAAAGAAAGGGGAGTAAAAATCAATAAGTATAGAAGGAAGATAGTTGATCTAGAAAACAACGGTGGATAGTGTTGCAACACGATGCCTTTTTGTGCCCCAACCTTTAGTCATTCATGTGGAGGTAAATGGATAAAACGTACACAACCAAAAGTATGTAAAACACTGAAGTTAGGCTGAGTTTTAAAAAGTCAAAAGAAAAGAGAGTAAAAATCAATAACTATAGAAGGAAGAAGATTGGTCAAGAAAACAATGATGGATATATCATTGGGATTGTTAGGAATCCAAGTGAATCTAAGTCCCATATTGAGTAGAAGTGAGAAAATTGATCAACGTATAAAGAAGAAGACCCACAAACTTATTGTCTTAATGTATAATTACTCATAATTACAAATATATGGCCTACTTTAGGAATATTATTATGTATGATTGCAGAGAACAAATCAATACATGTTTGGCTTAGGAAAGCAAATTATTATAATTTAGGAGATAAAATAATTCTTGATAATATATTTGTTCAATCAAAATTCTTAGATTGTGGACTATAAGTCTAATCTAACATCACAAAACAAACTTGATAGATAAGGTTTGGACTTATCTATATACTATAATCTGGTCATATTTTCATTTTAGAAAATGAATTTTAAGTTTAATTCAACCTTCTAAGTCTAAACAACAATTTGTAAAGACAGGTTTGCACCAATATATACTATAATTTAATCATATCCTTAATCGATTTAGGATCTTCAGTAAAAATATAACCAATGTTTTTGTTAAACCTTTGTCAAAGGATAATATATTTCGTTTTGAGCGATTCGGAGTATAGTTGATAATTGAAATGCATTTAAGAAAGTGAATTTTCACTGCACTCGAGATATTGAGATCCTTGTAAGAGAACGAGTTTTCCCAATTAATGTTCTTTCTTACATAACATTATGTGGGTAAACTAGTTGACCGAAACTATTATGCACCTTGATTATATATACATTATAATGAGATAAGAAAATGAAATTAACCGAAGGGTAAGGTATCACATATAATGGTTATGATTCAAGATTAAACACTAACTGGGTTAAAAAAAGATGCTTCGATAACCATTTTAGGTTAGTTTTTTCTCTAATCAAAAACATAATAACCATTCAAGAATTAAACACTAATTGTATTTATGCCCTTTGCTTGCATCTTCCCTGACTAATCAGTTGTTTGCTTGTTAACAAAAGGTATAGGCATTTGGGTCAATTTGCTCCACTGGGTGGAGAGCAGGCAGCTGCAGAACTACCTGGAGACTGGGTTTCCATGGGTCACAGCACTCAATGGCTATGGTATTCTGTATATGCAAGGTGAGTGATTGTCTGTCATGCAAAGCGCACTTTTTTGACACATGGCAACTAAGTTATTTGCATAACTACTTTTATTTAATAACTTTTTGTTCAACATTCAGCAAGCAAGTGAGTTGGCGAACAAGAGTCTTGGTCGTGTCTGATTGGACAAGAAGATTCATATTTGGCAGGGATTCAAGTCGAGTTTAATTTGACACCTTGGTTTCCTCTCTTCATTTTTTTTTTTTATCTGATGTATAGTGATGTCAATGTTCATGGAACAATATTTTGTTCATTGGAAACAGTTTTATGAACTGTCATTGCATTTTCGTTCAGTGACTCTGTTTACTGCTTCCATTTGACATAAATATGTATGTGGATTTGGATTGCATCCTTTTCAAGCCTTTTCTTCGTACATTATGAGAGAGAAACAGATGTAGAACCAAATTAATGGGTTATATTAATAGTTATTTCTGTCTCTTCCTTTAGTCATCGAAGAATTAATTGAACATAAAAGAATTCAGAAACAAATCTCACGTAGGATCCATTCGGTTTACATTAATTGGTTTTGATTTAAAATAATTTAGAAGTCAAATAATGTTTAATTAATAACTTTAAAACAAAGAATTTCATTTCAAAAATAAATCAATCACTTGTATGTGGAGTTTGAACACGTTGGAAAATTTATGGCAAAAAAGAAATTTCATGTGGAAAAATGACTGAACAAGAACAATGAGATTATGGGAGCTTTGAACAAAGTTGTGGTTTGACTGCATAATTCTCGGATCATTAATGATTGGCCATGCATTGTTTTCAACGTGGAGGTCTATTCCTGGAACAACAATGTAGGTGTATTATTTCCCATGATTTAACGAGTGAACATAAAGAAAAATGCATTTTCATGCAATAACAACTTTGACCGTGGCCTAGTGTTTAAAACGGTACCTGAAAAATCTGTCACTCTTCCGTCTTTCTAGCCTTCCATGTTTTTTCATCTTTCTTACAAAGATAGCATGCACAAGGAATCAAAAAGGGAAACCAAAAGTAACACATAGAAACAAGCACTTAAGATCTAGCTAGGAATTTCACAATGCGTTGGTCTTCCAGCTTCTTTCACACAGCCTCCAGGGTCTTCAATGAGTATCCATCATGGTCCAAGTCTGTTCTTGTTTGCACTGTCATCAGGTCTAACTCACAAAATCTCATACCTTATGTCCCATAACAGTCCAGTTGCTACAGAAACTCTTCTTCATAATATCAATAATAATAAGTTAGATTCATTCATGTTGTATATCTATCTATATATGTATATACAGATCTATTGTTCATGAACATTTCTAAAAAATAAAAATATAAGAATTGTATCAGTGTAATCCCTTGATTTTATTTTTTCTGGTATGCATAATTTTTTAGGGAGTGAATGATCTTCTTACACGTAGTTTGGTCTGTGGTATTAGTGTTTATGTTAGTGACTTTCTGTATTGGGTTGCAGTGGCGCAGGAGCAGGAGCAGTGGCATATAGCGATGCCAAACCAGAATATGGAAATGAATCTACAAAAAAGAAGGTGGTGGTGCTTGGAACTGGTTGGGCTGGGACCAGTTTTCTGAAAAATATGAAAAGTGACTCCTATGATATTCATGTGGTTTCACCACGTAACTATTTTGCATTCACTCCATTGCTACCAAGTGTAACATGTGGCTCAGTGGAAGCAAGGAGCGTCGTTGAACCCATTCGCAGTATCACCCGCAGTGTACCTTTTCCA
>Ga0123340_1007602_pt1 | contig 10337 bp, 8 predicted proteins | sample SirMexnodulemix_FD_89961 | JGI IMG/M metagenome (GOLD analysis project Ga0123340, IMG submission 89961) | Root nodule microbial communities of legume samples collected from Mexico - Siratro Mexico nodule mix | ecosystem: Host-associated > Plants > Roots > Nodule | place: Mexico: Nepantla...
ATTTTATTTTTTTTGTTATTTTCGTTTTTCTATTATTATGAATTATTTATTTTATTTTATTTTTTAAAATCATCACTTTTTCTCTTTTTTTAATGAAAAAATTCAATTTTTTTTATAATTTTATTATTTTTTATTTTATTATTATTATTTTTTAAGAGAACTTAAACTAATAAATATATTTTTTTCTTTATTATTATACTTTAATCTAAAATATTATCCGGACAAAATCGGGTGTTGACAACTAGAACTCGATGCAATTCCTACATAAGCTCTCAAGTTGACTTGTGTCCGGTGGTGTATGGATGGCTCCTGAAGCTATAACAAAAATTGATGTATTTAGGTGCAACACTGAAATTAATAAATTGAAAGAATTTATTAATAAACAAGCATAAACATATAATTAATAAATTGATATATTGAAAGAAAAATATTTATGATAAGACATAATGAGCCCAAATATTAACATGAGAGTTAAAAATGGTTTTAATCTAACTCCAACAATAAATGATTTAGCTCCTCATAAGCATGAGTAAACTAAACATTACAAAAAGAATGATGGAATTAAGAAGATTACTCCAAACAAAGCCTAAAGACGCTTTCGTTCTCTGTTGTAGCCAAAAATATCTAATCCTAAACCAAAAAGTATATTAAATAAAATACAAAAATCGACGCTCGCACCCGACTCAGAATGTTGCGTATGGATTCTGTTACTATTCCAGTACTAGGCCTATCTTGTCGGGCCCATGTTTTTGTGTCGAACGTCACTTTTGCCTCCTTAGTTCTCGATTTTCTCCCAAATTGGGCTCATATGGTTGAATTGAGCTTGACTTTATTTGCTTTTTTTTTTCTCACTTCTTCAAGGCTTCAATACTAGTTCTTCTCTCATCCAATATTTTCCTGATCAATTTTACCAAAAAAAATTGAATTGTATCAAATCCTTATTTTGACTCTCAATCAAATATTAATAAAAACTACTTAAAATTGAGAATTAAACAAGTTCTGAGTGTAGGAAGAGTTTACTTTTGACCTAAAAGTGTATCAAACATTATATAAATTTGCTCTATCAAACTCTCCCAAACTTAACACCTTGCTTGTCCTCAAGCAAAGGCAACTTAGCACAGACAAAGTTCCATAATGAAAAATAATGCAAAACCAATTCACCAATCACCTTTTCTTAACCAAATATGCACCTTCTCAATTCAATTTATGAATGAATAATTGTATCTCATAAATTTTTAGTCTTAGTATTCAAATGTACTTGTGACAAAAATGCAGAACTCTCAATCTCTTCACAAGTGTTTCACTCAAGTATTTCAATCTCTCAAAATGTATGTTTCTGTCATTTATCAACGATTCCCACAATTTAACTTTGCTTTTTATTTCAAGAGTCAAATTCTTCAAAACATGCAACATCACAAGGAACTTTTATTGTCTTTGTAATTTGGTTGGGATAAAAAGAAAAATGGTTTTTCTAGGTAATAAAAATACTTCAAGTAAAGAGAGCAATTTGATTAATAATTTCAAAAATTTTACTCTCTTTTTATTTTAACCAATTATCAACTTTTCTCCCAAACTTATTTATTTTATCATTTAAAATTTTTAGTTTTCTTTTATTTTCTTAAAATTTTATTTATTTATTTTGAAAGAAATATTCTCTCCCAAACTTGAATGATATTAAGTTTCTAATCTATTTGCTCTCCTAACATAAAGCAAGGTAGTCAAATAAATTTAAATTTTCAAGGATGAAGAATAATTTTTAAAGGCTAAAAAATGATACAAATGTTTTATTCAATTAAAAGGTTGGTTATTTGGCTTTAGCTACAAATTAAAACAAAAATGGCATTGATCATATGGCACATGCAATTGATTAATTAACAAAAAAATTCAAGGAAAATCAATTATAAATAATGAGTAATGGTACTTACTTGAATGACTATGAAGTTCAAAATCTTACTAGATATATGATCAATGCATTTACAATCACAATCATACAAAAGAAAAATCACAACACCAATTCTCAAGATCAACTCATTTCATTCATAAATCTCATTGAAACAACACACACTCAATTAAATTATTAATAATAAATTACTTAGTTCACATTATTTAACGTAGAAGTTAAGACAATAGGATAGGTTTATTTGTCATTCCTACCTGTTAGTAAAAAAAATTTAAATATAATGACACTCAAATTTGTCTTTAAATTATATATGAATTCACTTAGTTTGACAAAAAATATTTAAAGAAAAAGAAAAAGAGTTGACATTGATAAAAAAAAAAAAAAAGTAAAATAAGACAGCTCTATCATTAGCCAAAAATGAAAGCATGCTTCCCACAATTGTCTATGCTTCTCAAACTTTCTTGGACATGCCTTCCTTACCTATTTTTTCCTTAGGCCAAAAACTTTTTTTTTTTTTTTTTTTAACTTGATCTCCAATTTAGACTTTGACTTGACGTTTGATATTTGCACTCCTCATTTTAATTTTGGACATCCTCTTGAGATGCACGACAACTTTATTTTATCTTTACTATTTATACCACCAAAAAATAATAAACAAAAACCTATCATTAACAAGTCCAAAAAATACAATAATAGAAAGGAAGAAAAAAATACTTTGTTGAGCATACACAATTTGTCTTGTTAGGCTTCTTATGATTTAAGTGATATGTCTCACTTATTTTCTTCTTCTACCTTTATGAACAAATCAACTACCTTCAAACTTTCTATATATAAGAACATCTACATACAAATTGAATGAGGTATGTGTGAAATAAGTTAGTATTATAAGAACATCTACATACAAATCAAATATGAGGTATGCGTGAAATGAGTTAGTATACGAATAAGTGTGGGATTCGTGATTACTTTTCTAATCTTTACCTTAAATTGTTAACTAAAATGAAACAGTTAAATTTAAAAGAAAAAATCATTATAATAAATTTGATGGCGCTTATTTTTGGAAATGTAATTTATTAGTTTGTATATTATTTTCAAAAGAAGTGATTATGTTTTCAAACAAGTATCAATAAAACTATTGTTTATAAATTAAATTAAAAGCATTACATAAATTTAAAATTATTTTGAAAGCAAAAAATATGTATATGTATATTTTAAAATTCATACAAAATCTCATGTGGAGTCTTTTCTTAAATTAAATTAGCAGGAAACTTACCTACGAGTAAAAATTTCTTAAGAAAAAAATACCCGCGCTTTCATAATTCGAATTAAACTAACTTGCAGAATAAATATTTGCGCGAAAGTTACCGCGGATCTTTTCTGCAAGAAAGTTCACAAGGAAATTTTCTGCAGATTTTTTTGGCAGAAAAATTCTTAAATTGTAAAATAACTCTTTATTCACTGACAAATTAGAAAACTGATTTCTTACAAATTTTTATACAAAATTTACAGCCCGGCAAAATATAAAATTCTAGTAGTTTATATTAATTAGTCACTTCAAAATAATGTCTCCAACAACCAATCTTGAACTAAAATAAAGGGTGTTTCAAAGCATATAACAGGGACTCCTAAATGGAAGCAAATTCTCCCTTTGTGATGGTACTAGTGTTTTTCTAAGCCCTTAAAAATGCACAATTTATTCAATCAACCTTAAACTTGAATGTTATTTAATCTTTTAGACAGTAAAATATATAAAAGGGAAGCACTCATGATAGCAGAAACACTCCGAGTATATTATTTTCTTTATTCGCAATTTTACCTTTATCTTTTTGAAAACATATCACTCTTTATAGTACTGTTTGTGACACATATTCTTTCCTTCAAGGTTTGAATCGAAGTAGGTAAGTGAGTGAGTAACTCTAGTTGAGGGAATTATAATGAATTGTCAGTTACACCCTTTATTTTCAAAGAGCTGTCTATTATCATATCATGAACCATTAAGGGTATGCTATGAATTTTGTATGAGAGGAAACTTATGTGCCACAAAAGCCAGATGAATTTTGTATTATATAATTCACTCCCTTTCTTGATCTATACTGAAGTTAGTTCATCATTATTTTGGCTTTGCATTTTATACTATAGTGCTTTTCTTCACTCTATAAATACACATTGTTGGCTTTCAAATATTTGTGTAAATACTTTGGAAAATTAGTTGGCCGAACAACAACATGACATCTAAGCAAGTTTCCACTAACACTCTTCATCAGGAGAAGCTCTTGCTTAACCCATTTGATGTGAATGACGATCAGATGTTGGAGAAAATATACATGACTCATTTCCATTGTGTTGAGAAGTACGACGTTGGATCTCTTTATAGTATTGCTTCAAACGTTATCAACCACTCAATTGAAATTGCTGATTTGATCAAGGTAACTTGAAGCAGCACTTCACACTCTTGTATTTACAGTGTTGTGCACATCAAACAAAAACATATATATTCTCATTTATTGTAAGCTTTTCTAAGTGTTCACAATTTCATGTCAGGAGCATGGCCAAGAAATTGAACAAGTCAGAGAAGAAAAGGATTCATTAAGCTCTTTCCCTCGACTCCCTACCTTGAAGCGAATTTCTTGTCAGGTAAAGACATTCTTTCAAAATAGTAACAAGTTAAAAAGCTCGGACACTCCTTTTTAAGTGAAGTGTCCCCGTGTATCGGATGATACTGACACGCGTATGACACTCGTACGACACGTATCGGTGAAGTGTCCAATTCATAAGACATTTTTAAGTATATGATAATCCTAACACAGTTTAAACACAATTTTAAAAAGTACTAATACAATAATTTTCTATAAACTTATTATACAGATAAGAAAAAAATGCTATATATAATAAAAAATATTTAAATCATATATGTATAGATCTATGTCTCCGTGTCTTATATTTTAGAGATTACACGTGTCTAAGTGTCTAAGTGTCCGTGTGGTGTCTGTATCCATGTTTCATAACAAGTTATTTAACCATGAGTAAACTCTGGTTTTCAAAACAAGTAATGATTTCTCCGAATTAAAAAGCATACATTTCTATAATAAATAATAAATAAAGTCATGAAAATAGAAATACTGAAAATGAAGCATCAAATCAAATAATATATTTGCAGATGTGACACTGGTGCTTACACAAAAAACAGAAACAGCTTGATGTTGAGATTGAAGTTGATAAAAGACTGAAATTTAACAATTGGTTGCAGATGATTTGCACTGGTCGTGGAGAGCAATATGCGCATCAAACAACAATGTTGATCCTTGAACAGCTGAGAGAGTATTCCTGGGATGCAAAAGCAGTGATAGCGCTTGCAGCTTTTGGCCTTGAGTATGGCAAGTTTTGGCATCTTGCCCCTATTCCACGTGACAAACTGGGAAAATCATTGGCAGAATTGAATGGACTTCATAGCATAATGGAAAACCTACAGCAACTAGCTAACTTCAACAATTTGGTGAAGAAGGTGATGGAGGTAGTTAAATGCATCACTGATTGGAAGAAGCTCGTTACTGCAGAGTATAACATAAAGGATGTGCCTGCTTTGATCGACACTTTGCATGAGATTCCTGTTCTTGCCTACTGGACAATTAGTACCTTGGTCACTTGTACTAGCCACATTGATTTCTTGGGAGACAAGTAAGCTTGTTTTAGCAACTCCAAAATTTCATCTTTCTAAGAGAAATCAGTGACATAGATTGTTACATATAATGACTCCTAATTGCAAATGCTTGGATTCAGGGGTTACAGATATGACTTATCCAAATTTGACTATAAGCTGGAGTACATTCTCAAAAATTTCAGGGAACATCAGGAGAAGTGCAACACACAGATAGGTTAGTTACGTGTTTAGTGCTTTTGGAAATATTTTATATGAACACTAGAAGCATGTTTCCCTTAAATTCTATCAACAATTAGGGATAGAGGTAAAGGTTCTTTGTGGTGATTGCAGGACGAATAGAAGATTACTCAAAGCGCAAGGATATTATCAACAATTCCACTGAAACTGACATTGTAAAATATTTGGAAGCTCTTATTATTCCTACTGATCCTCAGGACCCAAGACCAGTAGTGTACAATGTTCTTACTGCAAAAGAGGTATCGATTAAAGAAATATCTTCAAATTTTCTATCTTCACTGCTACTATTTTCTTATACTTAAGTATTAATCCGATGTTTTGTCCATACAATTATAGAACTTTTCAATTTTGCTTCTTATCATTAAAATTATTCTTTAATTTTTCCCCATGTCATTTTTCATTATTATCTCCTTGACTTTACATACAGGTTGGAATTGGAGTGTTTAAGAACAAGCATGTGTTGTTGTTCATTTCGGGCGTTGACAACATTGAATATGAGAGTCAGCTTTTAATATCAATTGATGGTAAATTGAAGGAAGAGCCAAAAGAGGTAGAAGGTTACATGAAAGATGATTTCAGTATTTTGTGGATCCCCATTGTGAGTGTTTGGGATGAAGAGCAAAGGAAAAAGGTAGAAAATATTAGTGAGGTTGGGTGGTATGTGGTGAAGGAATTCAATTTCCAAACAGGTATTGATCTTATCAAAGAGGTATTCAAGTACGAGGGCAACCCCATTATATTGCTGATTAGCCCCCAGGGTAAAGTGGAAAACCCTGATGCAAAAAAAATTATTTCCACCTGGGGGATTGAGGGATTCCCTTTCAGAACCTCTGATCTCACCCGACTTACTCACCAATGGAACTGGTTTTGGACTGAGATGAAGACCCTCAGTCCAACAATAAGGGAATTGGTAAGCTCTACAAATTTCTACATGCATAATTCATCATGCCTCTTTTCTCATTGTTCAATTCTTCCAAATAAGCTAGTGTAAATCAATCAAAACTTTTTGGACAAAATTTCAATACACTTCTTTCAGTATTTGAGTTGTTCTTAAACTAGATTTAAAATACACTCTGTAATTCTTTGGTGAAAACCTTCGTTAGGTATATTATCAAGATGAAACTTTAGCTATCATTACTGAAAATAAAGAGAAAAAAAATATCTAAGTTTTATTCTTATTATCCAGGTCGACAAACCTATTATGAAAAAGACAAATTGTAATTGGATGACATTGTAAAAAGATGCACACTTTCAATACATTTAAATTAAATTGTCTAATTAAATACAACAATAATGTATCAATGAAAACTGTAGTGATTGTTTCATCTGCAATCTCAAAGGCTTGTGCTTGCTACTCCATGTTCTCTTGGCATCATATTCAGTTTGTAATTTTAGATATCACCACTAGATTAAGTTATCTGTGTTTTTTTTGTCAATAACTCAGATCAATAAGGACTGTTACATCTTCATTTATGGGGGTTCCAACACCAAGTGGATTGAAGATTTCACCACAGCTGTGGAGAAATTGAAAAATAACGGAACTTTCAACCTAGTCGAAACCACAATGGAGTCCTATCAATTGGGAAGAGAGAGCCCCAAGATCGTTCCACGCTTCTGGATCACCATAGACAACTTGCTTGCAAGCAGGAAACGAATAAAGAAGGGTGGTGAAGAAGTGGAAGACTCTACAACAAGAGAGATTCAGAAATTGTTGTTCCTCAAACAAGATCCAAATGGATGGGCCATTCTTACAAAAGGGTCTCAAGTGAAGCTTCTAGGTCATGGTGAGGCTATGCTTAGAACTGTCACAGACTTTGAAGTTTGGAAAGAGAAATTGGACCATGAAGTGAGCTTTGATGTAGCTTTCAAGGACTACTATGAGAAATGCAAGGTTAAGAGTGTTCCTAAAAAATGTGAACACAGGGAATTTGCTAATTACCCCACGGATATTCTGGCTCACTTACCATGTCCAAATAAGTGTGGACATGAAATGGAAGTAGCTTCTGTTAAATACAAATGTTGCCATGGTCATGAAATCGGTGACATTGTCTAAGACAAAATGCATGCATTAAACAACTCTCTCATCCCAAGTGGCTTAAATTTGGTTTCATTTCATGCCTTAGACTTCTTTAAGTTTGGCTTAAATTTGATTAGTACATATTGATTTTTATGCCTTTTGTCTTAGGTGAGTATTACTGAGTGAATTGTTTCGAAAGAGAATAACTAGTTCAATCATATTCAATGCCTTTTTGCTACCCATGCTCTTCAGTTCAGTTATATATATTTGTGTTTCTTAATTCAATTAACTATTTGACTCTCGGCTCAGGACAAGTTTTAAATATTGTCGAAACGAAAAATTCAATTGACAAATAAAAAGTTTGATAGAAGTTGGTGCCAGAAAATTGAGGAAGGAAACACCCGGGAGATGAAACAAGAATGAGACAAGGGTCAGACCCACACAAAGGAATGACACCACCTTCAACTCAAAACTTTAAGACATTGAGTTTGTGGGTTTTCTTTCTCATATTTTGCTCAACTTTCTCACTTTCACTCAACGTAGGATTTAAACAAGTGAGAGTCTCTCTTCCATATTGGTACACTCTCTCTTTAAGCAGAAGCACTTTTTAAACACGAGCTACTTACAAACAATGCTCACTTGTACCATCATTCACACACTTAACAGGACACGGTTGCTTAAAACTTTTGTCAGGAAGACTTACGATATAAGGATCAAACTGTACTTGCCTAAGTTGGTCACCGTCACAAACCATCAGCTCTAATACCACTTGTTGGAAAATCGAGGGCAAAAATACCGGGGAGATGAAACAAGAATGAGACAAGGGTCAGACCCACCCAAGGGAATGACACCACCTTCAACTGAAAACCTTAAGGCATTAGGTCTATGGGTCTTCTTTCTTATATGTTGCTCAGCTTTCTCATTTCCACTCAATGTGAGACTTAGACTCACACTTGAATACCTAACAATGTCTCCTCTCAAGTGAGAGTCTCTCTTTCACATTGATACACTCCCCCTTAAAACCTCTATCAGAAAAACTTTCGATACAGGAATCAAATTATACTCATCTAAGTCGGTCACCATCACAAACCATCGACTCTGATACCATTTGCTGAAAATCAAATGGGGGGATGTTGGGAAAATCAAACAAGAATGAAACAAGAGCCAGACCCATGCAGGGAATGACACCACCTTCAACCCAAAACCTTAAGACATTAGGTTTGTGGGTCCTTTTTCTTATATGTTGCTCAACTTTCTCATTTCCACTCAATGTGGGACTTAGACTTACACTTGGATACCTAACATGATTAACCTCTAAACCAATAAATGCTTGAGTTGTCCAAGTTCTTTCGTCTGAAATCGAATTAAAATATTATCCTTGGTTCGAAAAATTTCTTCTTCACAATCTCCATGACAATTAAACCATCCACATATACTAGCAGAATAACTAACTTCTATCCTTTAGCTTTGACGAACAAGCTAGCATCCGCACTTGTTACCAAATAACCACTGTGATTAAGAAATTCAACAATCTTACCATACCAAGCTTTTGGAGCTTGTTTTAACCCATAATCAGGTAATATTATATTAGATATTATACCCATATTTTTTGGTTGGGTATTATTTTCTCCATATGTTTTAAGTACTGGGTAGTACATAAGCCCATCGAGCTCAAAATCTGATGTAGAGGATGAATGAGCTTAAAGTTGAACTTGGTAGTTCAAAGACTTCTTAGGAGACCTGTTTAGGCCAAGATTTGTATTTGAAGTCGTGGTTTGACGACTTGTTATAAGTCGACTGTCTGTGACCATTCTTTGAGCTCACGTGGGCGAGCTTACTATTATTACTTTCAGGGTAAGATTTAAATCCCCAAGACCATTAATGAGGGATTTTTGAAGTAATGATGATGTACTTTAACCTAGTTGTAACCAAGTGTTTTGAACTTGTTTGGTATTGAGTTGTAACCGAAGATTTGACTTTAGTTGTAATTGAAAAATTGTAGCCAAGTCGATTAAACTTGCTGAAATTGTAATCAGATAAGTGAAACACTACAAAAAATCGTGTATATGGTGACATTTTTTTTTTGTATAAAGCGTCAATTATAAACGCCGCTTTATACATGTGTGACGTTTCCGAGAAACACCATAGATCTGGCCGTCACAAAATATAAAATGGCGTTTTTGCTTGAAACGCTGCAACATGCGCCATATTATGCCTTGTATAAAGTGACATTTTTTTCGATGTAATTAATGTTAATTGAAATGTCGTAATTATTTTTATTGCCAACAACAATAAATGATACCTCTAAACGCCATTATAAACGTTTTAATACGACGCTTATTATGGCCATATTATAATTAATAGTGAATGATAATACGTTAGTTCTAAATGTCGTAATTTTAATATTAAATAAAAAAAGTATGCAGTATTTTATAATTATATATCCAGTAGTATTTAATAATTTATCAGATTTCATAATCATATATGTTACATACATATCCAATAGAAGAAAACTAAAATAACAA
>Ga0123340_1007603_pt1 | contig 10335 bp, 3 predicted proteins | sample SirMexnodulemix_FD_89961 | JGI IMG/M metagenome (GOLD analysis project Ga0123340, IMG submission 89961) | Root nodule microbial communities of legume samples collected from Mexico - Siratro Mexico nodule mix | ecosystem: Host-associated > Plants > Roots > Nodule | place: Mexico: Nepantla...
ATTTAATATATTGAAAATATGCTATTAATTAATAACAGATGTACTTATATCAATTAACAGTGAAATTATTAGCAATGAATTAAAGTATTAGTTTATCCTTTTAACAAATAGAAATATTTGAATACTGAATTAAAGTTAGAAAAGTTAAGTAACTATGTGCCGAAGTTCATTGGTAAATTGAGGGAAGGGCCTTTGACTGTGTAAAGAAGGAACCGAGGATGAAAGAAAAAGGAACAGAAAGAAGAACTACAAGTGTAATTCTGAACATCATTTTGATATTCAAACATGTATTGATTTTTGGAGAGCAAATCCTTTAAAAATCGGACTACATGATCACTCTCATTCACATTTACAAGGTACTATTGGTATAAACTTCACCCATCATTGTGTTAATGAGCAAGCATATTAAGAAATGACACTCTATTTTGAACTATTCGTCTGAAAAGGCAATCTAATTCGCCTTCAAGACCATCAATGTAAACATTCAATGTCTCTAACACTCTTAGAGTACTTTGAAGTTCAACCTTGGCATCACTGTGTTTTCCTCTTCCAAGGAGGGAGCACACTGCACTAAGGTTCACAACATTTGTGTTCTTCTGTTCTTTCTCTGAAGAAAACAATCTAGTTGGCTTTAGCTTTGAGATAACGGAGGTCCCTTTTGTTCTGAGTCCTGGCATTGACAGGAACAGCAAAAGAGAACGAAATATAGAGATAGTGATGATGCTTGCTTCTCTTAGAACTTTGGCTAGGAATATCAAATGCTGATCTTGAGTTTGACCCATTAGATAACAACAACTAACTTTATTCTCCATTCTCTTCATTGCCACTAGTTGCTTGGCAATATCCTTCTTAGCCTTCTTCCTGAAGCTATTATATTCACAAATGCTTTTCTCAATGCTTGAATCTCCTCTTCTTCTGCGCATGGCTGACTGAAGAGTTTGCACTTGTTCTTTTAGAGACAACAACAAATCCCTTGCACTGCCACAAGCATCAAGGAGTGTGACTGAGCCACACAATGCCTCTTCAACTAGCTTCCCATTTTTGTAGTGCAAAAGTGCTTGTTGGGTCTGTGGAGAATGGAAGAGTTCCTCCATGCAGTTGTACAACTCGGCAAGCACAACCAAATCGCTTTGAATTGTCTCTGCTTCCAAACATGTGGTTCTTGAGACGGACTGGGGAAGATGGTGAGGCTTAAGATGGTTCAAAAGTTCTTCAACTCTTTGAGAAGAAGGGTTCACTCTTGTGGGCAAACTAATGGACCTCACTGGTTGATGAGCACTTGGAAACGCAGAAATAGCTTCCATCTTTTCTTTGTTGCGGTGCACCAAACACAAGGATGCTTGATTGGGAATTGGTGACTTCAATCTATTTATAGGAACATGGTTGAAGTGAACCTAAACTTGGAATATGAAGCAAGCCAACTATTTGTGTAGAATATGTGCATGCATGTGACAACAATGTGGGTCTCCCTACCTTTCCGATTGCCTTGTAATAGCTTAGGCCAACAATTCAATAACTAATGTCATTTAATTTATTCCATGGAGGTATGAAGTGCATTGAGGTTCGAGAAATTGGTGATAGTACACAAACAAAGGACACTAGACATTGCTGGTATATGTTTCCCTGCTTCCTATTTGTGATGAATCAATTCAATAATCCCATTTTCTCAACCACAATTCAATAGTATAACTTATCCCTAAATGGTCATGTGTATAATTGAAGCTGCTTTCTATTTGAATTAGTTTTGCACTTTATGTCTCTCTTCGAAGTATAAGTAAGGGGTGGATTTAAATAATCCTAGCTAGCGCAAACAATGCTGTGAGTTATAGGCAAAAGCTTCCTTCATAAGCCTGGAATCTAGGCTAGCATTAAGATGTTGGTATTGGGGGACATATGGGCAAGGTTCTTTCAAATTGCTATAGTTTATGATTAAGTGACTGAATAATGGAAACCATGAGGTGTTGTGGTGGCAGTGGATTTAGTGATATTAGGAGACAAAGGGGGCACTAACAGTGATGTTTCTTCTACCTTGGAAATTGATTTGTTAGCATAATGAAAACATTACAGCATGTAAGTTCTGGTACTTGTGTGGGGTTGGTGGCTTGTGTTAGGAGTAGAGAAGGAAAAGGGGTACTTAAGGAGTTGATTAAGGGGTAAGGGGGGCAGTATTGGAATCAGATGTTAATTTTATGGCTGGGAAGGTGATTCTTCTTGTCTCCTGTGTTTTTTTTTTCTGCATGCATCTGCACCTTAAACAACATTTCGTTTCAAGAACAATGTACCTAGCAAACATATTTTCCCACAGACAGCAGTACAGAGGCTAGAAACTCGTGATAAATACATTTACACGTCGCACATTGGATGTTCAAATAAAAGATTTGTCTGCATCCATTAATTGTATTGTCTCACCAATTATTTTAACCAGAAAACTGTTGCTTGATAATCCCAAGTTATGTATTTCTTAGCTTAGTTATCTAAAATTTAGTTTTAAGGATTTAATTTTAGTTTGATATCAGCCAATTACCATTGCCATACCTTTTAAGATAGTTATTATAAAAAGACATAAACTTATCATAAGTAATAATTTATGATTAAATAACAATACAAAACTGTCTTGTACGTTTGTTTTCTCTTTAAAATAATCCTTAATTATATACATATTTTATGTGTCTTCTGCATAGCATGCATAAACAAGTCTCGTGAGAATAACCTTATTAGAAGAATCATATCACTAAAACTAGTTGTCATAGTTGGAGAGTCCAAAGTCTTCCAACCCTCACACTTCCAATACTATATTTTTAATGAGATTCAAGTTTCTAAGTAAACTTACTGAAATAAGTGAAGAATAAGATACGTTGTTTAAAATAATTGATTGCTAAAATTATAATTGAAAATTTAAACCCTAAAAACACGTACGTTTTCAAGGACTGAAATAATAATTTTCTTTGGTCAGTTCAGGATGCTTTCTATGATATTCCATATATATGCAAACTTCTCCTTAGTCAATGTGCCCAAACAAAGGTGGCGGGTTTCATTATTTTGGTAGTTATGACAAGATGTGTCATGCCCTAAACTTCACTAGCTGTACCCACTGAGGTTATAAAAGCAAATCAAAATCTTTTTATCTTTTTGTCTTCAACTTGCAATGGACTGTTGTGAATTGTGATAAGGTGCTGTTTTACAGAAGGCATGGCATTGCTGAATTTACAAAGGAAACACCATTGTCATTTTCCATGTGCTCCAAATTAAGCATCAGATGCTGCCTGCTCATAACCAATTGAGACAACTCTGGCTTAGCATGTTGGCCCTGCAATGCATCCGGAGAGCCTTGCAAGCAAGCATTCTTCCATTTATTGCACTGCCATTACATGTGCTCTTTGGATCTCTTGTATCCTAGGCCCATAATTGCTAACAATGTTGGTAATAATTCATCAAAATTTTCATTTTCATCAATGTGACAAAATTTATAAAAGTTTGTAATGATCTTATTTGATAGAGCTTAGAAAGGTTGAATGAAGTTGGTGCTGATTAAGCATGACTTAGTTATGACTCTTGGGAATTTGTAGAGAAAAATATTGAAAGGATTGACCCTTGGGAATGATGCCATGTGATTTCAATTTAAAGCATGTGGATGATCCTGAGAGTTAAATACAGAAAAATGATGTGCCTTAATATTATATTAGTTTAGACACTATTCATGGCTGTATATAAGAAAAAATAATAAGACATTATTCAAGGATGCATCATTGTCATTCAACTGAAACTCAGAAAATTATGCATATGTGGAAGACAGAAAATATAGAGCTTTAGCTCATCAATCATTATCAGTTCAAGTAAATAAGAACAAGAAGACACTGAATTAACGCTCTAACAGAATTTATTCTGATTCCCATATGCCTCTCAAGAGTCAATACTCACTTTTCAGCTGGCCATGCATTATTTAATTCATATGGAAAGGGACACCATGTTCTTAAAAAAATAGATATACTCCTTGTTTCTGGGGTCTTGACTTCTCTAAAGTAAAGATAATAAGCAATAAAGTGTAACAATAATTATTAACTAAAAAATAATAATTAAGATTACTATTAATTTTAGAGTTTGTTTTATGTATTTCTCATAATAATAAAGTGTAACACTATTATTTTAATTCTCAAGTGCGATATGTGACTTAAAAGGAAATAGAGGTTGAGAAAGAGGTTAAAAAGAACTATACATGAATATAGAGTTGCCATGTTGATTGTACCAAATGGACCATTTGTTCAATCTTGTTTCACCAAAATTGGACCACGTATTTAATGGAGGGACTATGCGTTCATCCATGGTGTTTGGAATTGTGATCAGCAGGTGATTCAAAGCTCTAAATACTTCAAGGACTTAAAAGATCAATCATAGTTAAAACTTAAATGGTGTCCTTAAGCTTTAGAAATGTCTGAAGATAAATATTATTAGTATGGGAAGAAAAAAGGCAAAAATTATGTTCAATTATACAGGTTTTGTATGTGTAATTCTTTAATTATAAATAGAGTTTTGTATTCTAATTAAAATGTATAGTTCTCTAATGAAACTGTGCATTGGTAAAAATCAAAAGTTTCTCTTCATTTTGGACGGATTGGAACGAAGGAGGAAGAGAAAAAGAATAGATAAGTGTATGTTTATAATAATTTTTAAATATTATTCAAGATTTAATGTATACTAAATTCAAATATATTTGTTATTAGTAAAATTTTAGATCCTTAAAAAATAATTTTTTTCAGAAAACATTTTAATCTTTAATTTATTGAAATGCATAATTTTATATTTTATTATTATATTTATTTTATTAAGCAATGGTGTTAATGTAAAGATTGATTCAGAAAAATCTTGTCAAAATTTTTAAATTAATTTATTTATAAACCATATGATACTTCAATATCATTTGATAATTGAATAATGTATGATGGTTTATGATTGTTTATCTTGATGAGTTCATGTTTTTAGAGATTTTCTTCTTTTTATCACCAAATTCACTTAAATGATATTTCAAGTGTTTTCTAATTAGTGTAGGAATGGTTCATGTAAATTAATTATGACAGTTGTATAAATAGGACATTATATTAATGATGAGAATTGTGATTTCCATATATAGGAGAAAAAATATTAAGTGAATGAAAATTAATTTATTAATACTTTAATTAAGCCACAATAATTTTGATTATATTTTTACTTTGTCATTTCTTATTAACCTTTTAATTATTTTTTTATCATTTTTTCTTCTATGTGATAGATAATTTGAATAAGTTTATTTGAAGTATTTCTAATTCAATTAATGTTAACAAATTTACCCGATATACTAACATAAATTCTACTAGTTACTAATAATTCAATATGTTCAATATGTTATCGGTCATCTCCGCATATCAATACTATGTAGAAGAAGTCGTAAAGGTTATCATACGTTGTCGATCATTTTCTCGCATTAGCCTCTTCACATTACTTATACTGAGGTTAATTATACTTCTAACAAAGGAAATTTTATATCTTTCCTCTAACATAAAATAAAAAAATAATCGAAGAAAATAATCATTACATTTACTGCTATATATAGTGAATAATAACAAATGGAAAAGAATAATAACAAGTAAAAATAATAACAAGTAAAAATAATAACAAGTAGGAAAGATATGTTCTTTCATATTCAAGTTATATTCCTGATAATAATTTACTACTGATTTAAACATCAAAATACCTTCTGCAGGTATCTCCCAACTTATTTCAGACAGCACAAATCCCGAAGAGTGACAAAATAATTATTAGAGTTAATATTTTAATATTTTAAAAGTATTGTTAATAGCTCAACGTCTCGTATAAACAATAATAAATAATAAAATTAGTTAAAATAAAAACTAAGGAGACTCATACTAAAACTAAATCTACCTTCTGGACAATTTATTTTAAGGAAAACTTTGCTTTGACAATCACAGCTGGCATACAATCAGATGCCAACTGCTACTGATGTAGTTTAATTATACACGTGCATAAAGATAAAACGGGACTTTTCTTTTTAAAGGACATTTAAGATATTTTGTTATGAAAGGACATAATTATATTTTAAATATCTAAATTTAAGATTTGAGACGTGATAAGAGTCCAGTGCACCCATTTGCATAAGGGAGATTTCGTGTGAGAGTGGTTATAGTGGCGAGTGACGGTGGGAGACCATCGACGGTGGTGAGCGACGGTGGTAAGAGAATCAACGGTGGTCGAGAATCGACGGCGGCAACAGCAGTTTCGGTGACAGCAGCGGATACGACTGCAGTGGCGAGATTCAAGAGATTTGATATTCAGACTCACTCCTTCTGAACCCTTGATGGAATATGTTGGACAACGTTTTAGATAAAACTCCAAACATGTAAACCCCAAAAATAACTCTCAATGACACGTTGGAATGTTTTTTACACATTGACCACGTCAGCACCACATAAGGTTCTAAAGTGCACCACATAAGGTTGTAAATAAGATTATAAAGTGGGTGTGTGACATCTGTGGTTGTGAAAGAATAACTACTTTTATTTTAATTTTTTTTTTTTTAAAAAGTTGCAAGATTTTGGATTATTTTAGCGGACCTGTCGCCTAGATATGTGCAGATTTCTTGTCAAGCTGCAACGAGTAAACTAATTTAATTGCATCAAAATTAATATATCATTAATACTCTTTTAAAAACTAATAGACACACACATTAACATTTATATTTGTTTCATTTTATTGTTATTTCTGTGAGGACGCTTATAAAATAATTAGTCTGAAATAAGAATGAAGCGATAATTTTCCTTCCATGTTGAGGTGCTGTGTTACGTAAAGAAAGGGAGGCAGGAATACAGAGTTGTGGTTGGCTTCCATTCGTGGTGCCCACACTCTCAACTCATCTAAATCGTCACTTCCATGTGGAACTGCTGCCGTCCATCACCATTCAATCATGCTCACCAAATTCTCTTTTTCTTTACTACTTTTCTTTTTCTAACAAGATAAAAAATATTATATATCATTTTTTATCTTTTATCTTTTATTTTTTTGTCAAATATATTCTTGTAGAACCATGTGAGATAGTATTTTAATTATTTCAAAAGAACTCTTCACAGTCCTTTTGGCATCCATCTGACCGCCCCGTGACTTGCATGTGATCTTATGTGTGTTACTGATGTGAATTAATCAAAATTTAATACTCTTCCAACCTTCTTTAGAGATTTTATATTCATAATTGTATAACTTAAAATATTAGTTCTGGAATCTTTGTTTACAACTCAAATCTTGAAATGCGACTTCTATATCTATTGAGCAATTTTACTTAATGTTGTTTTAAACAGAAATTTAGCATATTCTTAGAACCTATGACTCAAGGGAGATATTCCAATGCTCTGAGACTTGAGAAAGAGGATCCTCATTTAACCTTACTTTAAATGTATAAACTTATTTTAAGTTCTAAATCATCAATTATATATATTTTCTTTGAATATTAGAGCATATATTTAATAAGATTGATATTAGCGAGAAACTCATGATAGGATCAAAATAATATAATTAAGAATTAAATTTTTGTGCTTATATTTGATTAGTTTTTAAAAAGGTACACATCATATTTATTTCATTGAAATTAAGAGACTCGTCAAATGAATGTGATTCAAATATTTAGTCGAACATCCATAAATTTCACTTAATAAAAAAATAGTATTAATATTTAGTAGAACATTCATAGAAAAGTATATTATTAATATTTTTAAATTTTAAATTTGAAATACTAAAATACGGCATCTAATAGATAGTATTTATTTTGTTCCCAAATATAATTTATGGTAAGAAAATACATAATTAATTTTATCAAATTTAAATCATTGTAATTCATTAACAAGCAATATGTTAAACTACAAATACCTTTCTCGTCTTCAAGCGTACTAATTCATTAAAACTACATTCCTAGTTGAGAAAAAAATAAAAAATAAAAATAACCCTCCAAAGACAAACAATGCAAGCCTAAATTAGACGAGCTAAATGGCTTGAGATGATCAACGGATCATTAAGCTGAAATATAGTTTAAGATGAGTTTATGTGATTTTTGGTTTGATTTATATCAACTTTTACCCATTGTACTCAAGCATAATTAAATAAAATTTTGTGCTCGTTTATATAAATTTATACCTAATTAAGTTTGTAAATAAATAATTTAATGTGTTACATATTTAAATTATATTTAGTTACAACTGTGTTGTAGGAACAATTTTAAAGAAACTTAAAATTAAAATTAAGAGCCATCAAGAAAGAATTTTTCAAGCAATTTTTAGGTTACGAGAAGAAATTTAAGATGTCGTAAGCAAATTTGAGATAGAAAGAATTTAACTTGTCAAACACAAAATATGCTCTGGATATTTTGGTCAAAATAGTTTTTGAGAATCCGTGGAACAAACTTTGTCTGAGCAAATTGTCTAGTTTTAGTTTTGACTTCCAAAAAAAAAAATGGAGACTAATCAATGAGCAAGACTTTTTAAAGAAACAAGCTTTTTGCTTAGACCTATTAAGGTAACAAAGCTAAATTAGAATCCTAAACCAGTAGCTAATTATAAAAGAATATAACAATTCATATTATACTTAAGATAACAATTCAGTTTCATGGATAATTTTCTTACAATAGTGTGGCAAACTCAAAAGCATGCATCAACAGTAAATGCTGAGGACATGACATTGATCATATATAGATTGTAGTAATTCATCATATATGGTTGTGAAATCGGTCTTACTAATGATATGATTATAATTAACTTCATTAGAGGTCATATCAATTCATTATTCAACAAGAGTATCTTAACTTTTTTAACATTATCAATTCTTTAACATTAATCTCCACCAATTCTCTTAACCAAAAGTTAATATAATCTTATACCAATTTAATACGAAAACTCATTACTATGCACATGATAGTATCAAGATGCTCTTTTAGATTGACTACAACAAAATAAAAAAAAAATTAAACTACAAATAAAGTTCACGTGTATCATCTGTCCCTCCACAGTGTCACTCACCCCTTAAAAATTATAAATAATATTATATTAAAATTTTATGATAATTAAGTTTCATTGACATAGTGTCACTCCCCCCTTAAAAATTAAAAATAATAATTATATTAAAAATTTATGATAAATTTCATGTTTAGACTTTATGACAAGCGTCCTATTATCTTCAGCAGTTTTAAAATTATCTTAACCAGTATTTAAAGGAAATGAAATAAATAAATAAATAAATATTGTTCTTAATAAATTAAGCCTAAACACTTCTAATTAATTTTAACTAAATAGTATCAAATCTTAATCACTTATAAATTTTATAGAATTTGGTCTCACCTTTAATTTCTCTTAATTTTTATTTTAGGCGGTTAGGTTTATGTCTTATTAAAGTTTATGTCTTATTAATAATTGGAATGTTATTATAAATAGTGTTAATAATTCACTCAATTATTACTATTAGAGTATTCTCAAAGTTTATATTATGTTTAAGTGGAAATCTATTTTTTCCCGTTTTATATTTTTTTTTCTGTTACTTTCAGATCAATATTAACAGTGATTTAAAGCCCGTTTTCTTCAAATGGCTTTCATAGTATAATAATCTTTAGTATTAATTACACTTTTCCTTTATATTAATACACTCTTCCTTTTTCCAAAAGCTACCGAACTAAACACACCCTCTTTATCCTTAAGGTCAGAAACCTAACTATATGAAAATTAAAATTGGAAGCATTTTTTTGAAGATACCTAGCATCGAGAGAATACACATGAGAGTGTGTTTTGTCATTGGTAGAGAATTAAATCCAAGAGAGAAAGAGAAGTGATCGTGGGACGGGTGTGATTAGCATGTAGTTTTGAAACAAATGCGAAGAAGAGTGTAGTAGTATAAAGGAGGAGTGTAAATAGTCATAGCCTTATTAAAAAGAATTTAAATTTTTATCTCTTTAATGTGGCCTAATCCGCAAAAGTCCAGAAGTGGCTTCCTACATAATTTCAGTTCCGGGATTTCATTATGCATCCACATATTTTCTTTCTGCACTCCCATAAATATAAAAACTTCCACTTTATCTTAAAAAAGATAACTTTCAGTTTGTGCAATTTGAAAGTTATTTTTTTACAAAAAAAATAAAAAACTTTTAGATAATACAATCTAAAAGTCATTCTTTTCTTTTTAATTACATAATCTGAAATTCATTTTTTACGGTTTATTTCTGAATTGTATAATTCAAAAAAAAAAATAAAAATTCTAACTCTTAGAATTGTGCAATCTAAAACTTAATTTGTAGTATAAAAAGTTTGTGGATTACAC
>Ga0123340_1007621_pt1 | contig 10327 bp, 8 predicted proteins | sample SirMexnodulemix_FD_89961 | JGI IMG/M metagenome (GOLD analysis project Ga0123340, IMG submission 89961) | Root nodule microbial communities of legume samples collected from Mexico - Siratro Mexico nodule mix | ecosystem: Host-associated > Plants > Roots > Nodule | place: Mexico: Nepantla...
GACGAGTGGAGGTTCGTGGGCAGAGGTGCAGCTTGGATTCGGAGGAAATGGTGACTAGGTTGGAGAAAGCTGTGCGTTTAGGAGCTTGACAGTGAAGACGGTGGTTTGGGGATGGTGACGAAATGTTTGTGGTAGCAGTTGTGGTATTGTGTGAGGGTTGCTTGGCTGTTCTAGAGGCTGGCGGAGTCTGGTTCAGGGAGGTTTGCAAAACAAAGGTGCAAGGTTGCACCTCCTAGTTCTCTCACTGATATGGGTCTCATCATTTTTTTTATTTTACGTTTGAGTCATTCATTCACAGGCATACGTGCAAACACAACAGTAAAACATAGAAGAAATTAACGGAGGAAGCATGAAATCATTCGGGGCACATGAGAGATTAAGGGAATGAAAAGTTTAAAGCATTCAAAACATAGAAACACACTAAGGAAACCAATCAACAGGAACAAAGAACCATGATACCTCTCGAAGTCGTTCTTCTCTTCCTTCTTCCCCTTGCTCCTAGCAGTTTTCTCAAAACCTCAAGAATGTCCGTTCCCAACTCTCTGATTCCTTCCTCCTTCTGTTTCCGGTGAACCCAATCTATGCCCAGGTTCCCTCTCTCACGAAGCAACCAAATTCGAATGTAACAGTGCCTTCCTCCTCCCTCTTCCTGTTCCCATATATCCCGAAAAGCAATGGTACTGTCCTCTCTTGTCTTATTAGGGGACATTCTCCTCTTTTACCAGCTTTGGGATCGCTAGGACAAAATTGCTTTTTTGCAGGCACTGGAGGGTGACGCTGCTGTTTGTTGGTTTGTTGGGTGTACGAAAATTTTGGGAGGAGAGAGAATCCTGAAGATTTGGGGGGTGTGTGGGCGATTAGGGAGTGTAAGAATAGAAAGAGAGTTGGGCTTGGACCCTGGGGTGTGAAAAGAAATAAGAGCTGACCCAAGAGGTGGTAGTTTTGATAGATGCATAATTTTTGCATTTTGTTATTATTATCAATTTTTTTGAAAATAGGAGAAGAATAAAATTCTCAAAAAAATTTTTATTGATTTTCTAACACATATTTTAATGACAAAAATTTAAATTTGATTAAATAAATCCCTCCTTTTTTTATTTTCTTTAGAAGTTAATTAAAAATATATATTTATTTAAATTGGATTTTGTCTACCCGGACGAAATTAAGTGTTGACAATACATACAGAAATAAAATGCATCCTGATTATGTAATAAAGAAATGAACTTGATCTTACAAGGCTAGTACCACTGCCTAAAGCACCTACCCCACTAGTTACTTCTTTGAATATCAACCTCAGCATAATAGTAGATGCATGTAAATCCTGCTTTAACAAGCTAATAGATAAAGGCCATGCAAAGATAATAGACAAGTGAGCCTATAAAGAAAATGCCTAAAATGTAATGACTTTCAAATTGAAAATTAATGATAGCTTCATATCTTTATTTCTAAATTTCTAATTATACTTTATCAATCATTAAGTTTCCTTCATCAAATGTAATAAATGCATTTCAATCTATCATTCTATCTTATTGTCTAACTTTCTAAACATGTTTCTCAATATTGCAATATAATCATTGAGATGTTGATCGAAGAGTGCGATAGTAACCGAGTTATATACTAAGCAAAACATTCATTCATTCTAAGAGTCCTGAGAGGGGCCGTTTCATTTTCGTGGGAGTAAAGACTTAGTGATAACCAATAGGAGCTGGATAGTAACCGAGTTATATACTAAGCAAAACATTCATTCATTCTAAGAGTCCTGAGAGGGGCCGTTTCATTTTCGTGGGAGTAAAGACTTAGTGATAACCAATAGGAGCTGGTGCTTCCCGCAGTTCTTTACCTTGAAAGTGGATATCCTGCAAGAAAAACACTATTGTATTAAATAAAAATCAACCTGGAACAGCAATGCTTAACCAATGTCCACATTGAGACACATTTGAATAAATACGGTAAATTTAATAAACCTTTGTTTTAAACAAACTATGCACCATCTCATGACTTCCTCCTAAGTCCTGTACCCAAAACATATCCAGATCGACAAAGGAACATATCGGACCTACACATAATATGCTGTCTAACTAGGTGGTTACAATTTGTATGTCTCTACCCCCTCTCAATCCTCTCAAAGGAAATAAAAACAACTCCGCAGAATATAAGTGAACTTGTCATTAATAAAATTTATACCTTTTGTAGGTCTGTGTTAAACCTATTCAACTAAATGTATCTATGTTCCCTCTGCAGCAAAAGCTGCTTACACACTCGTCGGTTCCATAACCTTCGTATTGAAATTCTAGGCAGGGACGATGAGAAAATTGGGGGAAGAATGTCCATCTAGTTGTCTACCAGATTATTATTCTTAGTGGATTTTATCTTATAATTCTCATCTTTTCGATAATGTACAATTTTCATGATTTGTAAAAAATTTCATTGTAAGTCAAAGGGAATATGTAAATAAAATAAGTATAAAACAAATATATCATAAAAACAGTTTTAGTGGACAAGTTAGTGAAGTTGAAGAAGCATCCTTGTTTTAAGACAAGGAAAAGGATGGTTATGCAAGTAATAAAGAATACTCACAGAAGCAAAATGATTCACATCTCGATGATGAGCCTCGTCAGCACGAATGACTGTTATAACATCTTTCAACTTGGCATCCTTGGGAAGCCTCCAATAGTCTATTGCAATAGCAGGAGCAGGAACATTTTCGATTGCACCACTTTCAAGATCCTTCAAATACTCCGTGTAAGAATGTATAGCCTCCTCCTCAAGATATCCAACTATTCTATGAGCCACCTTGGGGGAGAGTATGTAAAGTACGAAAAACGCATTGAAGAAAACGCCCTGTACAGCAAGAACCAGAAGCCTTTCGTACCATTTAGGCTTCACAAGTTCCACCATGGTCATTAGGTGCATTCTCTCGTTCTCTGCTTCCTCCAACAATGCTTTGATCCAACCACCACTTTGCTGAAACTTACGGAGTGACCTAAGGTGCAACAACATCCCTCCTACCATGCCAGGGACAGCTGCAACCGTTTCTAGCATCATCGCACGGCAACCATACCGTCTCTGAAAATATGTATGGAAAATAATGAACGACATTATCACCTTGAAGAATAAGAATATCTTGTAAAAAGATACTATGAGTATACAAGTAACACTAAACACCTTTCTCATGTACAAACGATGCAATTTTTATCATCAAATCAAGTGTGAGCCAAGCAGGTCAAAATAAACTTAACAGATCCACATGACTTACGAACTTATAGTTTTAGCAACCCTTAAATACTTCCTTTTTCCTTTTGTGTCGGATCAAACTATAGGAAATTTCAAGATTGAGTGAAATATTGCAATTCACACACCTGAAAAAATAAATCTGTTGGAATTCTGAGGAGTTTCACGGTCCTGTAAGCAACTTTGTCCAGAAAATTCTTTGGCACATGATGTTTAGTAAGATCTATCGACAGGTTTGAACGATAAGTCTCCCAAGGCTACATAGGCAAATGAAATCACAAGCCAGTAAGCATTCAAAGAAAATCATAGCCACATCATTTAATAATAACCAGATAATGTAGATCTCTTAAAATCTTAAAAAAATTAAAAAAAAAAAAGTCCATGAAAATGTAATTTCTCTGGCACATTTCACAGATTAAATATGATTAGTTCTAAGACAAAACTATAGCAAATAGTTAAATTAAAGAACCAAAACAACAAAAATCACGTCGGAGAATTTTTAACAGAAGACTAACCTGATATATAAATTACACTAGTGACTTTTTAATTTTAATTCATGACAATGAATTCTCTTTAGAAATATTCCAACAATTAATTCATAAATATAAAACAACAATCAACGAAAATCTACTCTCAGAAGTCAGAAATCAGCAACAAAATCCTCTAAGAGAACTTCTCAATGATAATCAATCTATCATAAATTAATCAACCAAAAATATTCAATTAAACTTTCGTTCGTGATCAGAAACAGAATCCTCACCATGAAGCAGTTCCAAGGCCACTCCGTTCCGTCCTCTCTCACAATCTTCGGCCTCGAAATCCCCCAATAACTGGACTCCACCACACTCTTCTCGGCCTTCTCCTTGTCCTTGTCCTTCTCCGGCAACTTTGCCTCCACCGGCGAAGCCATCGACCTCCTCCAGCAGAAAATCCCTCCGTTGGCGGCGCCGGCACAGAGAAGCCTCGTTTCCGGAGCCGCACACGCCATCACCGCCGTCGAACCGAGGCGGTTGCAGTTGCGGCCCTCGAGCAAAGCTCGCCGAACCGTACAACTGAATGCAATGAACTTCATCTCTCGAGAGAAGAATCGCGTTTTCCAGACAGTTCGGTTATGAGCGACATTCCATGAAGTGTGTAAATGCGGTTAATGAAGAAGAAACGTAGCGCGCATGTGCAGGGAAAAGAATCGCCAGAGAAGTCAGTTACGGTCCATGCGTGTCTCGTGAGGCAGGTTAGAGACGCTCTTGACCCGTTGATTAAAGACGGTGACGTAATCAACGGCTGTGATGATGATTGGAAAGGAGTGGAGGGTGTTTAATGGGCGTTAACCGTCACTGAAATGATCATCTACTTAGTGTGTGTAAGGTTCAAGTCTAATGCAGAACACGTAGTCCTCCGATTCGACCAATAAAAGCTCGAGTCATGTCTGACTTTGACCATTCACTTAAAAAATACTCAATTTTAGTAAATATGCTTATATTTTAAAAACATTCAATTTATTTATTTTTATTTTTTATTTTTTTTTATAAATACGGAAGATTTGTACGAGTGTAAACATTACTTGGACAGCAAACAATTGTTTAGTTGGTTGTTAAGTATCGCATTCATAGGGATTATTTATAAACGTGTCTTTACAAATATTTTAAGGATAAAAATAATTCTTTTATAAATTAAATTAGTTTAAAAATAAGTTTATTGGTGTAAATTCTTTCATATTTTTTCAATTATTATTTTTAACTTATATATAAACTAATTTTACTTCATAAAAAAATATTATTTTAGTTTGTTCAAAAAATATTATTTCATGAATAATATTATTAAATTTGTTTTCCTAATATAACGGATAATGCTTTATGTAGTGACACAATATTTACGTTAATATTGTTTATCTTAAAACAAAATTTTAACTATACATTTTTCATTCATAATTTTTACAAATAATATTAAAATTTATATATTATATCATTAAATTATGTTAACTTAATATTATTATATACGTGCTTTTAAAGGATAATTTAGTTTTTAAAGGATAATTTAGTGAATTAGTATAAAAATCAAGTATATTTCTACTTCAGTTATTACACTTCTAAAAACTTCTACTTACTTTTAAGGAATTTTTGTAAAAGCCTTGTTTTTAAAGTAGTAAATGATCATCTAGTATATTCATTAACATTATGCAAAAATCATTTTGAACATTTTAAAGTTCTATTCAACTCTTTGTGATAATCTGTTTTCATTTGCTTCAGTGTCTTTTTACCCTATGCAATGTGCAATTGATGCTTAACAAAAATTCTATTAAGATCAAATATTTCTTCATAGACCCAAACAAACTAGCCTTTGTATTCATGAAGTAATTTAATCAACTTTTCTTGAATCCTTCTTCAACAACTTAATAATATAAGCTGCTTTTTTTTTTTTTTTCGTTTTGTATACACAAATTTTGATTCCTTCCAAAGTATTACGAGACTCAATTTTTGATGGGTTAATGTAATAGCTTTCTTAATATACTGAAATTACTAGTCATGATCGGATGTTAATTAATGAGGACCGGTCTAGAAAGTTTTGTGTTTATCTTCATCATTTTCTCTAATTTGAGTCATAGAGCTTATGAAAGATAACGAAGATTTTCTTTATTTTTACCTTAAGTTCAAAGAAGTTTGTCTTACAAGCTAAGTTACATACAAAAACCAGCAACTCTACCTCTCATTCTCTTAATTTCTCCTTTAGGACACTTTGCCATCAAAGAGAGAGCCACATCAAGTTTATATTTGTTCTTCTTCCATTTTATTCTCATTCTTCTTTCAATTTTTTTCATGTAAAGTAAGTTTTATCTGCTTAGTTTCAAATGACCATTGATGTGCAAGATTAATTAGAAATTAATCAAGTATTAAATATAAAATTAGTTGAATTAACTTTTAACTTAATAGTCTTTTATGTTTACACTTAAACACCTGAGAAGTGACTTTTCCTCTTCAAAATCTGTGGCATGCTCACTTCTTTTGAAAACTAACAGTTGAATATTAAATAAAATTATCTTTCTGACTTATACATTTGAATATTGAATTGAAATTATCTTTCTGAGTTGACATTTGAAAATCTCAAAAATTCTCTTTTCTTAGTTTGAAAACAACTCTCCACCACTTTATAATAAATTTTCCCTAATACAACTATTTTAACTATAGAAGGCATGTAAATTTACCGTTTTTCCTGTTTCCTTTTGTGATCTTAAATTATAAACACCTCCACTGTATCATATAACTACTGATCTCCATAAAACTTCTGTTTTAAAGAGATTAAAAACACATTTTATTGAACCTAGAGGCACTAATAGAAAGTTTTAGATGAGAAAGGCTAGAAATGGTTTTGTTAAAAATTTACAACAATGACTCAATGATAACCGACAGGAGCTGGAGCCTCTCTTAATTCTTTTCCTTGGTGATGAATATCCTGCAGGAAGAAGAACACGACATTCAGAAAAAAAGAACAAAGTAGAACAAAGTGAAACAAATGAAGAAGTGACAAAAATGGCACTCACAGAAGCAAAGTGATTGACATCCCTATGGTGAGCCTCATCTGCACGAATCACAGTGACAACGTCCTTGAGAGTTGCGTCCTTGGGGAGCCTCCAGTAGTCAATAGCAATGGCAGGGGCAGGGACGTTTTCAACTTTGCCACTCTCAATAGCTTCCAAATGCTGTGTGTATGAAATCACAGCCTCTTCCTCCAAATACCCGACAAACCTGTGTGCTGCTTTTGGTGAGACGAGGTAAAACACGAAGAAGGCGTTGAAGAAAACGCCCTGTGCAGCGAAAATAAGCAGCCTCTCGTGCCATTTGGGCTTCACCAGCTCCACCATGGTCATCAGGTGCATCCTCTCGTTCTCTGCTTCCTCAAGCAATGCCTTTATCCAACCCCCACTGTGCTGAAACTTCCTCAGAGACTTCAGGTGCAGCAACATCCCTCCCACCATTCCTGGAACTGCTGCAATTGTTTCCAGCATCATGGCATGGCACCCATACCGTTCCTAAAAGTCAAATATTTCAAATCAAATCATCAACTCAATTTCTTCCATATTTTGTAGTGGGTTCATGTCGAACCAGATTGTTCTATAACACAACTTAGATTCAATTTTCTAACAACTGTTTCTAGCATTGCCTTTGAACTCGTTACAAAACCCACTTTGTAATGAGAAGATTGCTCATAATATGTATGAATTTATTTTATTTTTAGTCTATGTAACATCTTAAACACATTCTATCTTCAATTCTACTTGGAGACTAATATTTGTGAGTAGTGAGCTTGGTGGTGATCCGATTAATCTATCAAACTTTGTTAAGATAGATTTTGATATCTTAAGTTTAATTTATTTTTATAAAACTAGATTAACAGGTGAAAATTATTCCCATTTATATATCATTGACCTTATATTTAATCGATACGAGATCTATAACACTTGAAATCTTCCTTGATATCTTCCTTAATCATATTCTTCGAATTTTAGTGATTCTATCTTTGATCCTAATTCATTTGCAATCCAATAATAATGTCAAAGTTGGGATCCTAATGATTACACTTACACATTTTTATATATTTAGTATCGATATCAAATTGAAGTATGCATAGCAGTAACACATACCTTGAAGTATAAATCAGAGAGAACCCTTAGAAACTTGACAGACCTAAAAGCAACCTTGTCCGTTAACGACTTCGGTGTGTGATGCTTGGTCACGTCTATTGACACATCTGAGTGGTAAGTGTCCCATGGCTGCCAGAGACATCATAGAAGCAAAAATGATCAGAACTCACTTATTAATATATCTTGCATGCTAATTATGAAAATATCCTGCATGGTTATTGTGTCAAACACAACGGTGAATTCTTCAGTTTCCAAAGAGTTCAGACATTCTTACCATGAAACAGTTCCATGGCCACTCAGTTCCGTCCTCCCTATGAACCTTTGGCCTTGAGATCCCCCAGTAACTCGAAACGACGGCGTTGGAGTTGTTGTCTTTGACCTCGTTTTTCTTCTCCAATGAGTTGTTGTGATCCTTTATGTCTGGAAGAGTGGACATCCTCCGCAAATTGAAGCTTCCAAACGCGCCGCCGCCATGCTGGTAGCTCGGCTCCACGATCGCCGCTGTTGGGAGGTGGCGGTAGTAGCTACGACCACCGCCAAGCAGAGCTCGTGCCGCTGACCTTACTAGAGTATGCTTCATGGTGGATCTTGACAACATGTAATGCTTTTATTTGAACCTTGATCTGTGGATGAAAGTGGCTGAGATCTGAAGATTTATACACACAAACACTGAATATTAAATATTTTATTTCGGTGTTCAATTTTGTGTTTGCCACCTGATGATTGAGAAGACTGGGAAAAGAAAGAGAAGGGTCCCGGAAGGTCACAACATAGCCATAAAATTTTGATGATTTGGTTTGAGATGGTTATGAACCGTTTGATCAATTACATCTTTTTGACTGCAACTGTTCCTTGCCATGATGTTGGAAAGGTGGTGTTCATGAAAATGACATTTTTTAAGGTGAAGATTTGTATTATATGAATTGTTTTATGGTTAATTCTCTAGAAAAAAAACCCACACCAAGCATTTTGGACTTTTCTCCATTGTTGACTATTATTTTATTGAAGGGTGACTTCATTTGGACCAATTGCATCTGGTCTAATAAGCATCTTCCGCTGTGAGAAAAAATCAAAGAAAGGAGAAGCCAGGTCAGACATGACCAACTTTCCCACTTTAAAAACTTTGTATATGTTATAGGAAAAGTATTCTCTTCACACTAATTTTTTTACCTTTTTTTAATAACATATTATATTAAAATAATAATAATAATAAGAAGAAGAAATTTAAAGAAAATATTGTAATAAAATAATAATTTATGAAGTTGTAATTTGAGTGTTGAAAAAAAAAAATGGAGGTGTTAAACCATCGTCATCATCTCTTACAAAAGAATGGATTCTCTTCTGGTTTATAGAACTATTTATTTATGAGTTTAATTTATGTTTATCTTTGATACGGGATACAGTATTTTTTGAAAATATTTAATAATAATTATCTTGCTATCACATTATCATATTCTATTAATGGATAGATAACGAAACAAAGTGATTAAAACAAAATTAAAAATAAAAAATTATTCAACTTCTTACAGGATTCAATTAATTAATTCATATAAGAAAAAAAAATATTAATTTAGTTACTAATATTAAGTACGTCTTAAATATATTCCTATCATTAATAGTATTTCTTAACATTTTTTAATTATTTTAAATTTTCAATACTGATATGCTTGGTTTTGTTTTTTGTCCTGCCTAAAAAAATAAGAAAATTAACGATGAAAAAATAAAAAATAAATATGCTTATTGTTTTAATTTTCATTGACTATATATGCCAAAGAAACGTGAGATTTTCCGAAATATTCTTGCATGAACAGTAACATTAATGTATTTAACATAGTACTTATTTCGCTTATAGAAATGTAAAAAAACACAAAGATGTTATAGATGGATTCTTATAGAATCAAATAAATTTTCTAACTTGGTTTTTATTAAAAAATTTAGAGAAAGTATAAAATAAAAGGAATAAATTATATTGTGATTATATAAAGTATATAGTTTTGTATTATATAATGTAATTACATATTTCTTAATTTTTATTATTATTCATATTTAGTACACTAGACTATATCATAATATAATAATAATAATATTAACATTCATAATAATGTAATAATAATAATATTATTAGTATTATTTATAATAATAGTAAAATATTAATACTATAATAATAGTAATACTAATAATAATAATATTATTTGTTAGCACCAGTGGATAACTAATTGTATTTGATGAAGCCAACCATGTGTGAAGAAGTTTAAGACCTATGATCATATGTGAAATGCATGAAGATTCATGAAGATTTGAAGCTTGGTCTATAACTTAGGAATGTGGTTGAGGCATGTATGATTCAACTTAGCATGATGTGCATTTGTTAATCATTAATAAGCTCCAACAATTTAAAAAGCTGATTTAAACAAATGTTTTTGAAATAATCACAAAAATCAGATTTTTGTATTTTAAGCA
>Ga0123340_1007622_pt1 | contig 10326 bp, 5 predicted proteins | sample SirMexnodulemix_FD_89961 | JGI IMG/M metagenome (GOLD analysis project Ga0123340, IMG submission 89961) | Root nodule microbial communities of legume samples collected from Mexico - Siratro Mexico nodule mix | ecosystem: Host-associated > Plants > Roots > Nodule | place: Mexico: Nepantla...
GTTATAAATAATATTATACATAAATTAATAATTCTTTGTAACAATTTTGAATTATTAATCAGATGAAAAATATCATTTTATTATATATTTTACAAATTAGGCTACTTATTGAACTTTTCCATTAATAATAAGAATAAATTGAATAAAATATATAAATAATATAATTAGAAGATAATTAATTCTTTATTTTTAGTTCTAACAGCCCTATTTAAGTTTGTTTTTTTTTTACCTTTCAAAATGGTACCTAAAATACCTTTGGCATACGAATAAAATAAAATAAAAAGTTAAAAAGATTGTTAGGAAAAAAAGGTAAAAAGTTTGTCATAAGTCAATTAATTATTTTAGGTGACAACATAACTGACTATGAAACTATCTATTAATTGTAATTGCACAATAATAACATGTAAGTAATGCCTAGTGAACTCATTATGAGAAATTAAAAATATGGTATATTAATTTAATTTAACATTTTACCATCACCGAAAAAGGTTTATTGTAAATTAGAGTTCTGGGGACCCGATATGGGTGGTTCGGATGTGTGATTTGACCCGACCCGAATTGTGAGTGGCATGGAATAGAAAGAGATAATAAACAGAGGTTTTATTTACATTTCCGTGGGAAGAGTTTCTGGTCAGTGGTGTGTTGCTGGGTTGTCCCTCTCTTGATTAAGGTAGCACTAACACTAACATTTCCCTCGTATTTTGCTTTTGGGTACCGATGTTTCATTTTTTAACGATCCATTCCTCTGTTTGCACCATAACAGCAAATTCAACCATCATATATGTAGATGGATTCACAGGGGCATGAAATTGCCAGCAATTGTTTCTGTACTTATCCTTGAATTTGAGTGGTTGCTTTTAAATTAAATGGAGGTGTTACACCCTTAGGAGCTTATTAGGGTAAATATGATTACTTGTTTGTTTTAATGTAATTACTTGCAAATTCCGTTACTGTTTTCTTTTCTGTTTTATTCACTTGATTGTCAATGCTTCCTCATTGTTTATAAGCTATTCACTTCCAGCATGTTACCACATTTATTTTGGCAGTTTTTAAACTTATTATTGTCAGCGTAATCTCTTAATCTGAATATAATACCTATGCTTGTAATTTCTTTGCAATTGGATATCCTGAACTGCTTATATGTGTTGGTGATTTTTTTTCAGCTTATCTTCATAATCTGTATTTGCGCTTAAAAAAGCAAATGCAAACTTCTCAATGTATGTGATAATGTTTTCATAAGATCACTTGGATACAGTGGTGGACTTAGAAATTTCAATACTTTGAAGTTCAAAAAATTATATAATATACATTAGTATTGCTAACTTGAAACCCGACTACATGTTAACACGATGACTCCTCATTATCCTCCTGTTATACCAAGAGTCATATTACTAATCTAAAAAATCACAAGCAGTCCTCTTGAAGTCTAGCCATAAATCTTCTGTTAAGTGTAGAAACCTGCAAAACTCATTCTCTTATGTTTTGCTGCTAGCATGATTAAAGTACAAGATGATAGCATCATGTTGATCACTGCCAATGAGAACTTCTGCTGCTTGTTGAATGCCTTGAACCAACCCCTCCAAATCCACCCAAAACCCCCTTTTTCAAAAGTGCTTCCGATCCTACTTGTGGAATTGTGGTGCATTAGCTCTAATGACATTGACAGTCTTACATTAATTTTAAAGATATTCTTGTCTGGTATGCAACTACATTCCACCAAACTTTTCTTCCTATTCTTGTCTATTGTAATACACACACCATCTTTCCTCTAACTTTAATGACATACCAAAGTTTAAACCACGTATTGTCTATCTCATTAGCTCTTTCTCCTGTCCCCATTTAGTTTTTTACTTGTCAAGGTATCAACAATCCAAGAACCAAACCTAAGCAAACATTCCTAGACTAACTTCTGTACCTAGTAGACCAATTGGTTGTGGAATTTGGTATATATATATATAACCAACCACGTACGCAGCATTTTAATTGTGAAGACATGATGGATTCCATTGTCTTGAATGAGGTTCATGAGAGCAATGTATGGTTGTTTGGAGAAATGATCAACGAAGATGAAGCTGTCCAGGAAGAAGAACTAGTCTTTGATTTGATGATTTAACCCGGGGAGCTGTGGCAGGTGCAACTGGGGCTGGGGAGCCTATTACATCCATTAGGCAACATACAAGAACAAAGAATGCAGCTGCAGTTTCTAGTTATAGGCCTATCAGAAGAAGAAATTAAGCACTAGAGCAAGAAGAAGAGGAAGAGGAGTATGGTGATGAAATTAAAAGTGAAGAGGAGGAGGAACAAATCTACAACATTGAATGCGAGGAAGATGAGATTGCAATGGTTGACATTGCAGCTGAGATGATGATGTTTAAATATTTTTAGAATTTAGATTACTAACTTGCTTGGCCTTCAAGACTTAGAGGCTTAAACATGTTTTTGATTTCCTTTGCGCATTTGGGCATTGTGATATATTTTGCTGCTTTGTTGTTTTGACCTCTTGGTTACAGACATTAGTGTGACGTGTTAATAATAAAAATGTGCAAAGATATTCTTAGGTCCCTCTGGCTCCTTAGAAGTCCTGTGATTCTCTACGTGCATGTTTTCTTTATATGCAATTGCCTTGTCTATTGCCACCCTGAATAGAATTTAAATGTTTGACTGCCAATTACAACCCCCTCGGTATGATACCTTAAAACTCATTCCATACATTATATTTTTAAGTTTACTCATGTTGATTTGTGTTTTAATGGGTTATACATTATATGAAGCTCTGCATATAACATCTTGAGATTTTGAACAACTGCAGATTCGAAGCCTCAGAGCACTATAACCTCTTAAAACATGGCTTGTCGGATGGGATCTTCAATTCTGAAATGGAGATTATCAATTACAGAGAATGAAAGCTGTGAAAAGTCATGTATAGCCCTTGCATCTTCCAGAATCCACAGATGTGTCTGTGAGCCAAATATTAACAGGCTAACTCTAAAAGTTGGCATGAAGTCTTCACCTTTAGCTCAGAGCTGGTAATTGAACTTATTCTAACAATTTGTCCCTTGATCTAAAATTATGGTGATTTTCATCATATTATTTATTTATTGTAAGAAAAAATAATGAAGCCTCTGTTAGAACAGTTGGTTAAATGAAGGATAGCCTAGAAAATACAGGTAGAGGAAGACCAAGAAAACCTTTGAAAGGGATTTAGATTTAAATGGTTTCTATGGAAAGTTGCTTTTTATTAAAATACAATAGTATCATTTGATGATTCGTATAGGTGGTAGCTGACCTCAGTGTGAAAAAGAGCTGTGATTATTGCTGTTGTGTATAATTTTTATATTATTTGTTAGCAACTCTTGTCTTACAACCTGAAAATGTAGATATCATGCGGCCTTCCCATGAATGCTTGTTTTTCTCACCTAACCTTGTGCAGATATTTTTCTTACTCCTTTCTTTCCATTACCATACTTTCTCTTTTTGCATTAAAGGATGCTAGAAATAAGCACGCCTTGACAATTCTAATAATAGCATTGTTAACTGCCTGGACATTTTAGGCGCCTCTGAATCTTACTATTAAGGGAATGGAGAATTACTTTATCCTTTCAAATATTAATTGTTTTTCGTTACCCTGGTTCAGTTTCCTGGGAAGAAGAGCTGAGTGGAAAATAGCTTTTGCCTTGAACACAGGTGGAGTGTCTGGAAATGGTGACCAACAAAGCTTCAACGAAGCCAGTTCCAATCTTGGCGGTACTCGATTGGGTAGGATTCTGACTGCAGGTGGCAGACAACTTCTAGAAAAGCTGAACTCAACTAGAAAGAACTTACCCTTGAAAATATTCCTACTACTTTTGGGTTTCTACACAGCTAATGCACTAGCTACAATCCTTGGGCAAACTGGAGATTGGGATGTTTTGGTTGCCGGTGTTGTGGTGGCTGCAATTGAGGGAATTGGCATGCTAATATATAGAAAGCCTGCCACTACAAGGCCCGGGAGGTTGCAGTCTTTTCTAGTGATGGTGAACTTCTGGAAAGCTGGCATATGTTTGGGTCTCTTTGTAGATGCTTTTAAGTTAGGCAGCTAAGAACCCACAAGACTTTCCTTTTCAATTTATTGTTGTATATCAGAAGACTATTGTAAGTCATAATTTTTGTAGTACTTCTCTTCTATTGCTACCTTACAGTTCTTTACTAATGGTGTACATGTAATTGTAGTATGTAAATAATATATATGACGATTGCTTAATGAGTTTTTGTCTGTTCACAGTGCACCCTTTTGCATGTGTGAAGGATAAACTTTTATTTTCTCAGCACTCTGAATTCATTTGCATGTACATCTGTCCTGTTGGCTGAGTTGCTGTGTTTAAGAGGAAACTAATTTAATGAGTCACTGGAGTTACCTGCACCGAGTGTAGAGCTATTTAAATTATACTAGTGCTGAGTGGTAAGTACAAAGTAATATGGGTAGTGTCGCTCTACTTTTTATTTTTTAATGTGTTTGAAGTAGTGCTGGTAAGTTGTATGCAATGTGAAGCAACATAAAGAACTTGTTACCTGATTGAAAACTAGAAATAATGAAAGGTCGCAAGATAAATTGAATTTTAGGGAAACGTAGGTGATGATTTTGCCAATATTATAATCATCACATTCTATATTATGCAATTTTTTGTGCGAAAGCATTCTGTTAATAAAGGTCTTGCCATCAATTTTAAATGAATAAATAGAAGAATGAATAATCTATGAAGTTTTTAAATGAGCGTGATTTATGAAATTTATATGGTTTAAATGTCTTAAGGATCCCTAGTTTTCTTGCAAGGCAGATTATTACTGCACATGGCAGTAATACTTTTACCATGTTGCATTCATATTTTTTTAGCTAATATGGTGAGAAATGGAATTAACTATGGAAGGAAAATGATCTCAAACAATTATATTGACTAATAAACAGCTCGTCTGAATTAACGAAAGTTGTCATAAATGGGACATACAAATTCCATCTAGCAAAAGGAACAAGGATGTGTCCTCTTCCCCTTAAATCATCTAAAAAATAAATTTGAAATAAAAAAATAGATTAAAGCTTTTCTTTCATAACTTGGGCATGTTTATATAGTTCAAGCAATCTCATTCTTCAGCTGCAGCACTTGCGGCACTCAAGTCCACAGAAAGATCAAGAATCTGAAACAAAAGACAAAAGTGATGCCGATCAAGAAAAGAAAAAAATCCAGACTTTATTACCTTTTCCTCTTGAATATGATATTTATTTATGCAACATTATATTTGGAGCTCAAATGTTTTCATGCATGCAGATGCGGAATTCCAAGATCGTACCGTAAATCATCCTATCAGATTCTCTAAAGGTATAGAAATTCTATGTTATATGAGGTAACAAATTAGGTCTAAATTTTGCTTGGAGGTTGGAACTTTGGAACAAAGAGCTACACATGCATTTTAAGTCAAATCTAGAAGTGCAGATACCATTCTATATTCTGGTTAAAATTTAGCTTTATTTTTGAAAATGCAATATCATAAATAAGGAGTAAAAACAAGGAAATCAGTGTTAAGTTCCAAGCACAAGCTTTTGTCTAAATGAAAGATACCATTTATCAAAAGAAAGTAAAAGGTACAAGCGTAGTCAATTAGAGATAGAGATCTATCAATTTCTTGGCCTAGTCGTTTTGCTAGTTTATAATAACAGTTCCTTTTATGTTTTGTTCTCAAACTCTGTAATTGTCATTGTATGCGATGAGATATGTAATGTGAATTGCATATTAAGTGAAAAGATACAAACCTTTCCAGTGATTTTACTGTACATCCCGACCACGTCTTTAACTGTGGTTTCAAAATGTGTGGTAGGATCATAGCTCTGCAAGGATTTAATTTCAGATTATTACAATAGTTTTGTGAAAATAAAAATAACAAGGAAAGAAATTCATCTTATATGCTGAAAAAGAAGTGTAATAAGACTTCATACTTATAATGAAGGACACCAGAGAAAACCGTTATATTCTAATTGTAAATTTACAGAACATGAGATGTTCATTCAAAATAATATTTGATCTTCTTTCTTGTAACATGTCCTGACCATATTCATCAGTGATAGACTTTCGGATATTTTACGGAAGTTAAATAAAACAAGCAACCTTGTAATGTGTTTGTATGACTGTGCTCTAGATAACCCAATCAAGTGCCGTTCACAATTGGTTTGGGAATAAGAAACAGCTAAAGAAACTAAAATATGCTTGTGAGAGATTCTACTCAATACTTACAGTAGAGATGAAACAACCATCAGCCTCATGATCATTGCAGGGTTCAAACCTGTCATACATGTCATAGAATATCTCATCTACAGGTCCAAGAAGGTCAATACCAGGCTTCAATTCCACCTCAGGTTGGTCAGTCTCTGCTTCTGTTGTAACAAAAGCAATAAATTTTCCTTTTGGTGCTACGTTATGAGCATAAGAGCAGCAGAAGAGATACCTGCAATAACGAGGTACATGAGCAAACATAGCCAATAAAGTAGGAAGAGATAATCTTCACAAGTAAGAACTAATTTGAATTAACTTCTCATCAAGTACTTGCTTAAAAGAGAAACACGAAGAAGGAGGTAAAAGGAATCAAACTAGGAAACCCAAAGTCTTTCATAGGATCTTTCATATAACTTCTAAATAAGCGACTATAAACTTAACAGAACTGTGCCTTCCAGTATTAAAAAAGTCTAATAGAAGAGTTTCACAAGTAAAACTCCCACGAGTTAGGAGCTAATCCAAACTAGAACTACATTCTATTCTCTAATTTTAAAATTTCTCAGTCGTAACTAGAAACTGAAGGAACCAAATTAATGGATAATGCATTGTTTTTTTCATGCATATTGAGTAAAATATGAAAGCATCGGAGTTTATCAATGCAAACCTACATATCTGACTGGCGACCAAGCTGCTTCTGTGGCAGAATGACTTGTGCTGAGTGAGAGTCATTGGTTTCTGGAATAGGATGGCTCATAATACATATTGCACGTGAAACCCTTCCAACCTTCTGAACCTGTTGAACGAATTAAATAGTGTCAGATGGAGTGGAGGAGATTTCATTTTGCTGCAATTCATGTTTTCAGACTTCAGACATTCATCATGTAAACCATGTCCAGTAACTAAATAGAACACTTGATAAAAGTTAACCTTTTATCAGTCCTTGGTATCATTAAAATCTAACCTTATCAGGTAGATATGATGGATCACACACAACTTTCTTGCATTTGGCTGTTTCTCCTTCTGAAGTCACACCGATGGCTTTCCCATTTTCGTCAAATTCTACCTGTGTGTACCACAAGATTAAATGTGAGGAGAAATGTACAACAAGGAACTTGAGAGTACCTTTGCTTTATATTGGTAAAGGAGCATTTAATATACATTCTAATAGAGTCTTATAGTTACTTAAAAAGTAAATCTAATTGATTTTTCACTTTTAATATAATGTTTGGGATTAAATACTTTCTACTTTTGTTTCCATAACCCATATTTAAAGATTACTGAATAGCATTTTGCTCTGTATATCGTGGATTCTTCTATTTATCAGATTTCAGGAGTTGAGCAACACGAAGTAAAGTAGTGATTAAGTTACAAAAACTGAAAGAGAACAGAAGAACTAGTAAGGACAAAATTAACTGCTTTCAAATGACTCCCAAAAACTGTATCAAACAAGATAAACTTCAAAGGTAAAATAAACTCTCTTGATACAAATTCACAAGTAATTATAGAGCAATTGGTTTTCCTGTAACTTACCTTGCATTCTGGTTTGTTCAGCATGTAAGTTCCACCGTACACAGCACTTAGACGTGCAAATGCCTTAAGGAAATCAAAGAAACCAAAGTTTAGTTCCTGAAGTTTATCAAGATTAAAATGGAAACAGATATGAGAACCTGAGGCAACTCTCCCAGTCCATATAGTGGATAAATGTAAGGTGAACCTCCTTGAAAGCGTGCTAGGGACTCTGCATAAACCTGTAGAGAGAAAACAACATATTACACGCTGATAAAGTTTAAGAAGTGACTATATGTCCGCAAAATATCAATGTAATAAACTTAAAATGCACAAGCCACAATTTCCATGAAGGAGATAAATAGGAAGCCTGTGGAATCTCGTGATCTCAATTAGTAATTTCAACCACGTATACATATTGATTCCATTTCAGGTAATTAGTATTTTAGTTCTATAAATACTCGAACGAAATAGATGATAATAGTTTTGGCTCATTACAAAAGTTTATGGGATAGTTTTAATATTAGTACCTTAACTCTCTCTACAAAACTCTTGGCTGGCTCATCCAAGTAGCTGTCATCACGATGAAGTGCCAAGGCATGACCTATAAAGTCAATTGTATCATCTTCCAATCCATATTTCCTACATTTGGAGAAACCATTAAACATGTAGCAAAATAGATTTATTCAAGTATTAAACTAAATACGCTTAGTGTGATTGAAGTCAGATTTTAAGGGATGAAAAATCAAGTAATATAGAAGAAAATAAAGAAATTAAATACATACGATATCAACTGTCTTGCTGTAACTTCATTCAAATCTAGTCCTTCATGAGATTTGGAATCATTCTCATCATAATCTTGGACATAAATGAAGAACTTCCGAGCACGGCGCTTCTCAAACAGTCCCATCAAAGGTGATTTCAGTGCTTCAACATCTGTTGCAGGGACTTTGTATATCTAGAATAAATAAATTAAGAAATTCTGTCATAATGCAATAGGTTTGGTGAAATGTGAAGCTTGCAATACAGTAAGAAACATAAAACTTGTGAAGAATACAAAAAAGAAAATAAATACGTTGCTTACCTTCCCCTTATTATACACAAAGCTTCCATCCACAGCTTTGAAGTTCAAGTACTTTGTAACATCTGTGTGGATAAGAACACGGACTAAAGCTCCATTGGCCATCATAAACTACAAAAAAAAAAAACAGATGGAAAGTTGGTTTTTGTTTCAGAAATAAATGGAAATGATAACTATATAAGAGTCCAAATGATGATCCATGAAAAGGCACAAATAAAATCCATTTCATGGATGGGAGAACTCAAGGCAACTTGCTTTGCTTTTCCACTTTAATTTATGCTCATAGAGAAACCAACAGAAGAATTTGGTCTACATTGCGAGAGCCAAGAAATATAAACACATAATTAGCACAGGTCTACTGTCCTACCAAAATTAGAAGGTAGATTTTAAAAAGAGTAGGGAATCCACAATGTATAGATACTATCAAGATGCATCAATGTTTCAACTTTCAACTGCAATATGTGATATATATACTTTTCTAGTTTTATGTTGTTTCACAGGTCAAGACATATATGAGAGCAGTTAGTTACCTTAGGTATCATATCAACATTGTAATCCCTGCTGGAGCCTAACTCCTCTGGTGGCTTATCATCTTCCCTAAATCGCTTCCATAGCTAAACGGCAGAAAATGGTTTTTAGTATGAAAAATGAAAATATTTCACATGCTGCTATTGCTAATCTAACAAGTAAGTTACCTGTGTAAGATTGAGAGATGTAGAAGCCCCTCCATAATAGTCATTTCTATCCATGTGCAACACCTGGTTCAACAAGTGGATAGTAACATAGTCAAAATTGAGAATTATTTAACAACTTTCTTAATGCTTCTATATAATGATAATTATTTTCAAATGGAGACATAGAATTGCACTTCACAAAAGCTTTTTAACGTGTTCCCAAAATCTTTATCAACTTTTTCACATAGCCTAAGTTTGGTCACAATTAAAAAAAAAAAAAGAACTCTTTTCTTATATAGACAAAAAATACCCAAAATATAAAGTGATTCCTCTCTGCTCTCATCTGCTAGGTCAAACAAAACAGATGAAATTATGATATTAGCCTATGACTTAACTAATTAAGTTCGTATTTGAAACAGAAGAAAATTATATTATGTTAACAATTAATTATATGCATAGTTTATTATTGTTATAGTATATTGTAACAATAAATGTTACTTTTTCAGCAAGTTTAATAAAAATTTAAAATAAATAAGTATGCTTAGATGTAATAAAAATACCAAGTTTCACAAGAAAAAATAGTATGCCTGAGATTAGGAGGACTGGCTAAGTTGAATCGAGTTTAATTTAATTTTTATTTAACATAATTATATTTAATTGAGTCGGGTCGAGTTTACTCTTTTTATTTAACGATCCAACCCAACCAAGGGCTTGAATAATCGGATTGAGTAATTTAAAAAATAATTATTTTATTAAAAATTGCATCTAAATCTTTTTCATGTTTTTTAATATATAAGGTTAAAAATACTTATAATAATAATAATAA
>Ga0123340_1007625_pt1 | contig 10323 bp, 5 predicted proteins | sample SirMexnodulemix_FD_89961 | JGI IMG/M metagenome (GOLD analysis project Ga0123340, IMG submission 89961) | Root nodule microbial communities of legume samples collected from Mexico - Siratro Mexico nodule mix | ecosystem: Host-associated > Plants > Roots > Nodule | place: Mexico: Nepantla...
ATATATATATATATAATTTCATAAAATACTTACAGTTACTTGAATAGAGTTAGAAATGCTTATTTATTATCTCACGTAGTCTCCGAGGATAAGATTTATCATAGTTTTGCAACAATTTCTCGAATAGGGAGCTTTGGAAGACTGATTTAAGTACTGATCATAGTTTTAATAACACACAAGACAAGTGAACACAAGTGATACAGTGCAAACTAATGTTGCATGAAGAGTTTTATTGACTGTTACAATGCAATTCTTCATACAAGTCACTCATACATATACATACATACAGATCTTCAAGAAGATGCTATGATCAGATAAGCCTAAATTGAATAGTCTCTTATTTCTCATGACAAACCTTGAATTTCACTAGCTAAGTTAACAATTGATATGCTACTTATAGAAACATCTCAAACAAGGAAAGTACCCACAACATACTGTGTCTAACTTATTCCTCATTAGTTGAAGGTTTTGAACCACAAGCACACCCCTTACGGCGCCTTCTGCTATTTTTCCTCCCAATGCGAATAAAGTCCTTCAGCAACACACCTGTTGTTGGTCTAGAGATTCTGTTGTTGTTCTTCATATCAGCCAGTTTCAGCAGAATATATTGGATGTTCTGCACTTCAAACTGCAGCCTTCCTATTTGCTCAGAACCTCTTCTAGCCTGTTCTGATAACCTTTTCCTTTGCATGTGTACTTCCTTTTTTGTGTTTGAGTCTGAAGGTGAGGATGTGCACTGTTCAAAATCCTTTGCCAGTTGATCATATATGCCAATTTGTTCTGTGACAGCTTCCTCAACATCTTCTATATGTCTCTTCACAGTTTCATACTCAATATCATTTATCTTGTTGCTTTTCTTCTTTGTCTCTGGTTTCTTTTTCAAGTCTTGCAGGGTCATTTTAAGAATGGCCAGCTTCTGAGAATCGGAGGCAAGCCTCTCCAAGATCCTCCTCTTGCCATCTTCACTTGCCCCTTTTCCAGTCTTCCATAACTCTAGCTTGTCAACCCCTAGTTCCTTCTCTCGCTCCAGTTCTGAAGAGTAATTTTGGCATTTTTCTGAGTCATGCCATGCAATTACATCTTCTACTGAAGTTGAAGAATCCACTTTAGTATCTTCAGTAACATCATACTGATCAGTTTCACATAGCTCAAGGTCATTACTCCTACTGAGCTCTCTCTTGCAATACTTGTTGTAGTCCGGATCATCCTTGTAGTGATCAAGCGGAATGTCTATCATTATCAACCGTTTTTGAGATTTTGTTCTCCATGCATTATGGCCACGTGTGCTGTTGTCTTTCTTGATTTTCATCACCAGTTTTCTGTTGTCAATTTCTGGATAAGTGGCAGCTTCGAAATTTGACTGCTCTGTCATTTCTGACACTGCTTCTGCTTCGACATTTGCAGTCAGATTTTCCTGCTTCATACGTCTTTCATGTTCTTCCATCATTAACTTCTCAACTGCTCTAATCCTTTTCTGGATGCTTAGCAAATCTTCAGCCACATCTGGTGTTAAAACACTTTCATTTCCTCTTAAACTTGGATGGCTATTTTCTTGGAGACAAGTCTCAGTCGCTACATCCTGGATAAATAGAAAATATAAGTGAACTACATAAGCTATTTTGACAAGAGAAAAGGAGGAGAAAAACACAAGTACATAATATCTAGTTGAAACAGGACGATACCTTCTTCCCCCTGTTGCCTACAGCAAAAATATTTTTGGTGCAAAGAAAGTAAGTGTGCTCTAGAGATGCAAAATCCTCTTTCAAAGAAGTAACCATTGGAGTATATGCAGCTAACTGCCCCTTCAGCCCTCTAATTTCCTTTTCCAGTAAACTGACTCTTTCTATCATCTGTTCAATCACCAAGCCTTTTCCAGCACCTTCATCATGAAGTCTCTTGCAAACTCCAGTAAGTTCAGTGACCTTGCTTTTCAACAGTTCTTCACTAATTGATGAAATCTGAAGCTCCAAATAGAACGCAGCAGCCTCAGCCTCCCAAAGTTGAAATTCATTTGTTTTGTCCAGCAACTCGGAATTCAGTGCTTGCTCCCTAGCCTTGTGTTGTTCAACTTCATGAAGTAACGATCTCATCGCAGACTGCAAGCTTCTATTTTCTTCATGAAGGTGTTCAACTTCTTTTTTCTTGTTCATGCAATTTTCTGATAGATCAAGAATCTGCCCGTCAAGGTTTAATCTGGTCAATCTTGATTCTTCTTGGTCCATCTTCAGCTCCTCAATATATCTGGAAAACTCTTCATTCAATGTCTCTGCAGCCCTCAGCTTTTTTACCATTTCTAGCAGCTCTACATCTTTCTTCTTGAGAAGATTCTCTGAATTCTTAACTTGATGACTTAAACGGCAATTTGCATCTTTTATTTCCTGCAGCTCTATATCCATCCTCTCAGTAGACTCATTGAGATAAACATTCTCTGCTTCTTTCACCTCAAACTTTTTTTTTAACATACTAAGTTCCTGATGAAGATCACTGTTTAAACGGCTTAGATTGCTGCTGAGATATTCAGAAAGTGCTTTTTGCTCGATGACTTTCTCGGAGACAAGGCTTTCATAAACCAGGTTGAGGATGCTTAGGGCTAGTACCTCTTGTAGGATTATGTTGTTTTCATCTTCAGCCACGGACATTGCACCTTTTAGGTCCAAAACACTCCTATGCAGTAAATCCTTCTCCTCAAGCATCTTACTATTTTCTTCCTGAAACCATTGATTTGTTCTTTGCAAATCTATCAACTCTGCATGTAAAGCCGCCAATTTGGACTTTGATGCATTGGCTCTTTCTTCTCCATTGGCCATTTCAGCCCTCAGTTGGCTGTTCTTCTCCACGAGTTCAACCTTCTCTTTCTGCAACATTGCGTTCTCCTCTCTCAGGTTCTCAAACTCTTGCTCGATGAACTTTTTCTCTGACTCCATTTTTTCTCTCTCAGATCGATGTTGCTGAAGGAGCTGCTGCTTCTCCTCTTGGCTTTTCACACAAGAACTTTTGAAGCTCTCAATGATGTCCAAAATATGCAATATTGGTATTTCCTCTTGCTTTGTTCCTTTGTCATTCCCACCATATGAACCAATCTGAAGAGCCCCACAAACTTGATGAATAGCCATTTTAAGCTTTCTAATTTCATTTAACAAAAACTCTTCTTCTATCAGTTGCCTAAAGTTTTCAGTCTCCAACTCCGAGATAACTTCGTTAGAAAACTTTGATGCCTCAACATGCTTTTCACATTCAGATAACAACGCCAAATTCTTCTGTTCGAGATCTTCTATACAACTTTGCAAAATGAACATCTCCACCTGAGCATTTACAGCTTTGTCAACTTCTTTTTCAAATTCTATCTTCCCTAACCGCAGTTCTTCCTGTAGTGAATGAAAAATATTCTCCAAATTTGTCAGTCGGACTTCACTTAAGTGTTTATGATTAGCATGCTTTTCCGTTTGCACCAAAATTGAAGCACGGAGCTCCTGCACTTGATTGCATGTACTTTCTTTGTCCTTCTCCGAGTCGGCATATTTTTCTTCTAATCTTGTGAACATCTTTTCCAGGTTACTTAGTTTAAACTCAACGCTTTCCAACTGAGATACTAGAATGCTTCTTTCGTTTAGAAGATTGAACTTCTCATCGTTTAGCAACTTGCAAAACTCTTCCAAGTCACTTGATTTCGCCTTCAAACCTTCCAGCTCCAACTTCGAATCAGACAGGGACTTCTCCAGCAAGGCATTCTTCTCCAATAGCTTCTGCATACTTTCGGTGACTATTTGTAACTGTGAAAGTAGAGCCGATTTCTCATCAACGACAGTAGATTTTTCTTCCTGTAGAACATGGCAAGACTCTTGAAATTTCTTCACTGTTGCTTTTAATCCATCCAGTTCATCGTTTAAACTTGAAAGGGAAAATTCCATGAAGGCGTTCTCTATCAAAAGTTCATCCATATCCTTTGACTTTTCCAGAAGAGCTTCTTTCTCATTACGTTCCACCTTGCAGACCTCCTTTAGATTTGAGTTCTCATTTTGTAAATCTTTCACAGACGCTGCAAAACATTTAGGATCCAAACCTAAAGTCTGTAGTTGTTCCAGCATAGCATGGTATCTATCATTCAAGTACTGGATATCATTCTTTATTTGCTGAGCTTCCTGCAGGAGGGAGTTGTTTTCTTCAGAGTTTGCATCGAATTCTCGTTCAAGCTTCTCTTTGATCTCCTTTAATTTAGAGATTTCCATTTGCTGTCTTCTGAATAATGACTTAGTGGAAGAGAAAGTAAGTTCACTCAGCATCTTGTTTTCTTCCACACTCTCTTGCATTTCATCCTTAAAACCTGGTTTGGAAAGCTCCAAGTCTTTCAACAACTGAAGACCATATTTAAGCTCCATAACAAGAGTTCCTTGCTCCTGTTGTGACTTAGAGTACACCTTCTGCAGAGTCTGCAGAGTGGATTCAATTTCAAGAAAGTGAGAATGCTCTTCATGCATTAGAGTCTGCAGCCTCTCTATCTCAGCATGCTTCTCTAGAAGTGCTTGATCCTTCATGGCTATCTTCTCCAAGAGATTTTCAGCCTCTAGCCGAAGAGATTGATTTGATCTCTCCAACATATCACAATGATCTTCTGCAGTCTTAAGTTTTTCAGCCCCTTTCTCAATTTCTCTATTGAGTTTTTCAGAATTTTCTTGGGCACACAAAATTTCATTCTCCATTTTAAATATTTTCTCCAAGCTTTGATGGTAAAGGACAGCTAAAGATTCTTTCTCTTCATTCAGTTCAGCAAGATTTTTTCTCAGTGCTTTAATTTCTGCTTCTGCTCTTCCAAGTTGCTCATTTAACATCCTGGAGTTCTCCTCAGCAAAGGTTATCTTGGCCTCCAGAACCGAAATCTTTTCAAGATTCTGCTTACATCTAAGAAGACCAGCATCTTTCTGAGCTTCCAACAGGCGTAGTTCTTGCCTTAGATTTTTAGCTTCGAGTTCAGCCTTAGAAGATCTCTCATCAAATTCCTTGGCATCCATCTGCGCCAGAGATAGCATAGTCTCTAGTTTAGCTATACTTTCTAAACACTGGTTATACTGAACTTGACCAGCATCCTTCTCAGATTTTAGCTGTGCCAGGGCTTCCTTCAGAACTTTAGTTTCAATTTCAGCTTTACTCGCTCTTTCATCAAGGCCTCCTGCATCTTTTTGTGCCTTGTTAAGAACTCTTTCCATTTCAGATAACTTCTCCATACTCTTCTGATACTGAAGAAAGATAGCATCCTTGTCAGACTGTATTTTGGCCAGGGCTTTCCTCAAGGTTTGAACTTCACCATCTGCTTTCTCTGAATGCTCAGACTCAGAATATATCGCAGAAGGCACTCCTGGAGTGTGTGATTCAACAAACGGTGAATCATCATTCAGCATGTATTGTGCTTGGTTGGGAAATGCTTCTGCCATGGTTTTATGAGCATGGCGTAGCTCCCCCATTGCATGATCGTACCTCTCTGCTAGAGCACGGTATGCTCGGTAGAACTCCTCCACTAGTTTCATGAGCTCCGGGCGCTTCTTGTAGTACATTTCTGCCCTCCTTGCAAATGAATCTGCTTCCTCATCAATGAGCTTGATCATGGTTTTCACTTTGGCATCTATGTCTGTATGAAAATAGCATCACTTCAGTTAATGTATTAAGCAAGAGATGCATCATGGTCACTAATCAGCATCATTTCCTTATTATTCGCACTCACATATGATAGCATCTTCCTCAAAAACATAACAACCGTATTGGTTATTTGAAAAATGTCTGCATCCGCTTTTGTTTGTGTTCCTTTACAACATTTTCTTATTTCACATGTTCATATAATTTCTTAGATGGCATATTATGCATAACTTCTAATGCTACAGTCAAAAAACGAGTCCAAAAAAAAAAGTAAAAGTGGTTCAACGTTGGTTTGCGTTTAGAACAGGCACCCCATGAAAAGGAAATATGGTGTAATACCTTGAAAGTGCCATTTCCTTTTTTTTTGTTCATACAGTTTTAATTATTCTTTCGTAATAAGCTTCTCTTTTTGGATACGCTATCTATGATTGTCATTTCAAGTTTTCAAAAGAGAGTTACAAGCAAATTTAATCTCATATCTGATTTGCTGAATTTGGAGTTCCACTTGCTTTTTATTTTTAAAAATAACTGTAGAAAAAATTAAGAACCATATTCATATATGCATGCTCATCAATTAGTTTGAGCCTCAGTATCCATCATTAATTTAAACGTAATGAAGTCCGATTTAATGATTATGCTGGCATCCAAACAGCAAAATGCAAAGTGAATATATTATTCCTGCTGGGTAGTTGATGGCTCACACTTTTGTCTTTCAGAAGACTGATGGTGCTAAATAGACATAATGATTTTATTTTATGACAAAAAGGTGCAGGATTTTTTTGATGTTGACACAAAATATGCCATTACCAACCAAGGATAGATCGGCTAAAGATGCTAAAATGAAATTGGGTCACGCTAACCCTAAGCTTGTGATAGAAAACTAAGCATCTTCAAAAAATTAATAATGATAATAATAATAATTATAAACATATACACCTTTTCTATTATTTAATTTTTCTTCAAATCTCTGTTTCCTTTTTATTGCGCCACTTATTACATGTATTACTTTCTTTAACTTTTACAAAATGATTTGAGTGGCTACATGCTATTGTGTTATCACTGCCATTGATCTTCATTAGTTTTACTACAGTGAAGTAATGTATGATTGTGATGAATTTTGTATTAAAATGAAAAAGTTAGGATGCGTAGTACAGAAAGTTTGTGAACCTCTATTGTACTCTCAAATTGTTCATTCATCTTAAAGCTACCTGAAGAAATTTTTCCTGGGCAATCTCTTATTGCTGACTGCAAAAAAGTTGTTCTATAGGTGGATCTTAATGTTAGTTTTAATTAGTCCTGGTTCTGTTTTTCTTTATTCTTGTTATGGTAGCACATAGAACTCAAAGTTTCAAACAAGATAATGTAACAAGTTTAGAACAATATACTGAGACTCCTCCACCCCAATAGTAGACATAAACACACACACACATGGAGATAGAGAGAAGAAGAAGAAGACACACCTGCAAGATTTTCCTGAAGCCATTTTGAATTCTTTGGTAGGTGGCTATCCCACCACCAAGAATATGAGCGCCGGGACTCAGAATGAGACAAGGTTGCCATCACTCCAGCAAATTATAGCAACACAAATAGTTTTGATTTGCCAACAGCCTAATACTTAAGATCATATAGTTCCACCACCAGCGCTTTATAAGTTGAGACTCTTCAGGATTGTTTCAACATATTGTGTACCTATCATCAAATTAATGTTAACACAAGTAACAAGGATTGCTCCAGATTCATCACAAGTCCAACTTTATTCCCGTGGCTTAATGTATGTAAAAGTTGCAAAGTCTTTCCGTTCTATTACCTGCCAAATTGGACACAGCTTTAGTTGATCATTGAAGGGACCTCTTGTTTCAGCTGCTCAGAAATTTTGATATCGGGGAGGACTGCCACAAAGAAGGGAACTAGAAAGAGTAAACAAGAGGGTAACAGAATTGCATGCAATATGGAATGCCTAGTAGAAGAAGCATCAATCCTTCATCATCATCAATTTTATTAGATAAAACAAAATACTTCTTAATGCAAAAGGGTTGCAAAATCCAACCACAAATAGAATATACATTTTCTATAGTTGGTATGGAAAGAACTGATGAAAAATTGTCCTCAGGCAATAGCAATTTCTATGATCAACACATGCACTCATAAAAGACCAACAAAATGTTAGAGCAGAGGAAGCATACAAAAAGAATACTAGGTAGGAGGATCCTATGAAAATTGATCGATGATCATGAATAGTTAAAAGAGAAAAGAGAAACGGACAGTAAAAGTTGCAGTCACGGAAAAGAAAGGTTGCATCAAAAGGTAGTGGTGGTGAGCAAAAGCCTGTATGAGATCAAATACTCACCAAGCTATGAACTTGATTAACTACTACTTCAAGGAATAAAATACCACCAAACCAAGCAAATGGGTGTCTAGAAAAGCATAAAAAGTATGGTTCTTTGGAGCAATTGGGATGAAGCACAGCCGAGAAGGATGGAATCTGAGAACTGGATCTTCTCCGGCAGCTGTGATGCTGAAAACAGAACCCCCAACAGCTGCAAAATTTCTATCTTACCCCATTTTTCTCAATCTGGAAGACACAAAGTGGCAATCTTTGAAGTGGGGTATTGGCAATATAGAAGAATTGTGTCGTGTCGGCTCTGACACATATGACTCGTCAACTGTAAAAAGGACAATGGACATAGACACAGCACGGAAAAGTGTGAGTCTTGTTTTGGAGAGATTATTATAATAATTAGTGTTACAGTATCCTCTAAGTAAAGGATGCGTGCGAATGCATAGTAAGAAGAATCCACGTTTCAACAAACGTTAATGGGATCCATAATCATGATTATGTTTTAATCACTGTAATTAAACATTACAAAGCAGTCCTATTCATCAGGTTTGTGTGGTCCGTCAGTCATGGATTGCATTATCATTCACCTCTCCTCAGTTTGAAAATCCCAAACAAAAACAGTGCTCATCATCCCGGGAATCAAGGGATTTTTTTCAAAAAGAAAATCATTTTTTTAAAATCTAAATTATTTAATTGGAATGTATATAAATACATTCATCCCTTAAGGGAAAAAATGTTTACTTTCCTGTAATTTTGAAGACACTTTCCTATTACACAAATTTGTATGTATTACCTATTACAGGCTTAATTTATTCCATTATATTCAATGTCGTTGAAAGGTTGATGAGTTAAAGTTTTAGAAAGTTAGTTGGTTTTCAAAAATGAGAGAATTGTTTAATTATTTGGGTAGATATATAGTTAAATCTGCATTACAGTGATATAAATTTCAATCATGGAGTGTACTTCACAGGATAAAACAAATTAAAAGATAGAAGAATGATAGTTTGTAACTAATGTTTAATGCATCTTGAAGACATTGTTAAAGTTGTGGCAATGATCTTTGTTTCGTGCGGTGTTAAATGCAGAAACAATCATTGGTTGCTTCCAGCTACTTGTTTTTTGTTTTTGACCGAACCGACAATGTATGAGGGTATTGGATTGGAATATAAAGTTTGTAATTTAATAATGAGGTTTGGTATTTTTCTTCCTATTCTCCATATCGAGTGACAAAATTTGGAATAGAATAAAGTGGGATTCTAAAGTCAAAAGCTGCGGTGGTTGCACGACTTTGTCCTTTGTAAAATACAATGCATTAAACAATTATGAAGCCTACTCTTATACAATATACATTATAAACAATTGTGGTTTCAAAACAACATAGATAAGTTGTTTAGTTTAATTATTTACAAAATTAAGGAAATTATATACTATAAATTAGTTTCATTTAGTTAATGTAAAAATTTTAATACATTCTTTTCATGTCGAGACTTAGTTAATATATGAAGATTAGATATTTACTGGATAAAACTATTAAATAGTGAATTTAAGTATAATTTAATTTTATAAAATCTACAAATTTTCAGTATTAATGTTCTTACAAGAAGAACTTGAAAGAAAAATATGGCTTGTTTTAATTATTTTGGTGGTAGGACTTCATTTGATGTTACTACCCAACCAAAGTGAAATGGTTTTAAGAAAGTACTTGCAGAGGTTGCAAATGAAGACCCACATGATGTGATTTTACTCCTCACATTTCCCATTCTCTCTGAACATCATTGGTAGTACGCAAACCATTGTCAATGACAATGAAAACCCTTAAAAAAAAAACAACAGAAAGACCAAAAAGACAGCACACATTGTTCATTGTTGAGAAATTTAGGTTATCTAATCCACCTGTGTTCTTAATTTCAGCTGCCAAGACCAGGCCAACCCTCACCTACCTAAAGATCAATGAGTCTTCCAATTTCCGAATCTAGAAGCCACCCTCTTCAATACATGGTCCCATTTCTCATTTCAGAAAACATTGAAACGTGAATCTAATTTTTCGTTTTATTAGTTGCCAATTTGGAAGCCCTGGTGCTACTGCTACTTCATGCATTAGGCACAAATTTTGACGTGATTTCTTTTCATATTTATTGTAATAGGTAAACTTCTTTTATAAAGTGGAAAAAAAAATCGACACGAAAAATAAGTTTGGTTAATTTTAATTAAAATTATGTTAATAGAAAACAATTTTGACACACTAAAATCATTTCATATTAATATGATTTTTATTTTCATGTTATCTTAACACAATTTCAATTATTTGTTTCATTAAAATCTAAAATTTAAAATGTAAACATGATATTAAATAAATTAAT
>Ga0123340_1007632_pt1 | contig 10320 bp, 6 predicted proteins | sample SirMexnodulemix_FD_89961 | JGI IMG/M metagenome (GOLD analysis project Ga0123340, IMG submission 89961) | Root nodule microbial communities of legume samples collected from Mexico - Siratro Mexico nodule mix | ecosystem: Host-associated > Plants > Roots > Nodule | place: Mexico: Nepantla...
ATATATATATTAAATAATATATTTTTAACCTTATCTTAGTGAATGTTATAATTATAATTAATCTATCATGTAGGAAAAACTCATGAAAGGAGGATATAATTAGATTGTGGGAACTCAAATATATTTTATATTTTTGTTTTTTCTCTTATAAAGAAAACATTTATATTTCAATTTAATACTAAAATGGTATTATTAGAAAAATGCAAGAGGTATTATTGTTTTAAACTTTGAAGAGGGCACCCGAAGAAGTGAGAAGTAGAAAGCGCAAAACGCAATCGTATATGGTTTTAATTTAATTTGGCACGCACGCGAGGCAACTCAACTCGCAATTTCCTTCGAAACGCACGCAACGCAAACCCTTCTTCTCTCTTCCTCGTGGTTTTTTATGAGTGCATGGCAATTTGGGGGTTTTCTTCGGGATTAGGGCATACGCTTTCGCTGGATTGATCTCACAATCAGAAACAGTGGAGAAGATGTAATCCCACCGAGATTGTCGTTCGCGCACTCCTTGATTGGTTGATTGATTGATTGATAGATAAGCGGTAACTGTAACTGTAAGAGTGTGTAGTGAGGCTAGGGTTTTGGCATGAAGAGTGCGTTGGATCGGACGAAGGTGGTGCTGCGTCACTTGCCGCCCTCTCTTTCAGAGGCCGCCCTTTTGGCCCAAATTGATGCCGCCTTCGCTGACCGCTACAACTGGCTCTCTTTCCGTCCTGGCAAAGTCAGGTAACGTTCCATTCGCTCTCTGCTTCATTTTCTCTTCATATATACTTCACTGCGTGCTGCTTTTTATTAAAGTAGTCAATTAACCGTGCCTAGGCTTGGCTAGGTTAGGGTACGTATGGTTTTGCCTGCCATATTCTATATAATTGTTGTAATAGCGTAAATTATGTTTTAGCTTTACCTTTTCCTCTGGGAATATCATGTAACTGCTTATTATCATCATCATGAATTTGATTATAACTCAACATCTGCAATGCGAATTAGGCGTTGACGTTTACAATTTAAGTACTCTGTTTTTATAATATGTTAATGACATTCCTTTTGACTTTATGTTATATTTTTTTAAATGGATTTTTCAGCCAGAAGCATATGTCATATTCTAGAGCCTACATTGACTTCAAGAGGCCAGATGACGTTATACTGTTTGCGGAGTTCTTTAATGGACACGTCTTTGTGAATGAAAAGGGTAATTAATGAAATTATGTGAAGTGGTTTATTAGTCCTGCTGAAGATCTTGCTGAAGCTGTAATCTTTGTTGTTGTTGCAATCAATTTTCGAATTTGGCCAATGCCACGGTTCCGTTTATTGTCGCCCTGTAGTTCAATATTCAATACTTCAGGAAATAGAATTGTTTCCAAGTGGGTTTTTCATGGCAAGCAATCTATGTTTTGACTCTTTGGAATATCAAGACTGTATTTCACAAGTATATTTAATGCATTTTACAAATCTTGTGCAAAGAAACAATGAGAATTGGATAATAGATACTGAATCCGGTCTCTGTTTCACTCTTGTTGCTTCCTAGGATCTCAGTTCAAAGTCATTGTTGAATATGCTCCTTCCCAACGCGTTCCAAGACAGTGGTCTAAAAAGGATGGTCGCGATGGGACCATATTTAAAGGTACCACTTGGATAATGCTTTAAGTAGATTATAGTGGATATGTTTATCTCAATAGGAATTATATGAACGTATCCGGAATATCTCAATAGGAATTATATGTATATCAATAAATTACAGTCTTTTCCTTTTGATAAATATAAGCCTTTCCATGATGAACATCTAGATTCTGAGTATCTGGAGTTTCTTGAACTACTCGCCAAGCCTGTTGAGAATCTTCCCAGCGCTGAGATACAATTGGAGAAGAGAGAAGCAGAACGATCTGGTTAGTCAACTAATGCAGACGATACACAGTAAATTTTAATTTTGAAACTTTTGAGACTTAAAATGATGCATACACAAAATGGGCACAAAATACTACTTCCCCCTATTTTGTACTTACTGGGTTGACATGCTTTGACAGGTGCTGCAAAAGATACTCCTATAATTACACCACTGATGGACTTTGTGCGCCAGAAAAGGGCTGCCAAGGGACCTAGGGTATTTTTTTGTTCATGATCAACTTTTGAAATCTCAAAGCTTATTTGATTGGTCCTTGTCATTATGTTAGCCTTTCTGGGAACATGCATTTGTCAACTCATGCATGTGTGAAGTTGAGAGCAAGTCCCTCGTAAATATACTTATCCTGTTTTATCTATTGGCACTTTTCTCGTATCTTGCTTATCTAATGTGCATCATGTGTGTGCAGAGGTCGTTATCAAATGGAAAAGTGAGTAGAAGAGGCACTTCATCTAATGGGAGTCCTAGTTCTGGCACATCCAGACGAGGTTCCGGAAAGAAGAGGGTTCCTGCTACTATGGTATTGTGCATTTTTTGAAGAGAAAGTTAAATATGGTTAATTATTAGCATTGTTATTAAAATGGAACCGGTCTGGTATCCTGTTAGGAATAACCTCAAAAAACACTTTATAAATAAATTGGTCTTGAACTTAGTATCACCTGCCTTTTGAAGTGGTTCAGCAGATTTATCTGGTCCAGCTATATGTGACTCACAGGATGTTCATTGCCTTTTTTAGAACACCAGTAATTTACAGTTAGTAGAGTACCTGATGTGGGCATTTACTTCCACTCCATTACCACATCCTTTCCAAGGCCCAGTAGTGTTGTGGAATATGATCAAACCGAGTATAGGCTTTACTTCCGCTGAGTGCGTGCCTCACAACACAAGCTTGTTAAATCTTGGAAATACCTCACAATGTCATTCAGATGTTCATTCATATATCAACACATGAAGGGAAAAATGAAGAGAGATGACCTTAAATCTACAAACATCTAACATAGAATTAATGGAAGGTAGCGGTCTTGGGTTATGTGTACATGGGACAGATTACCGAGACAAAATGGCATATCCAACAAAGTTTCCTTTTACTAAATAACTGTGAAGCAATAATAGAAACCACACTGTTTACTTCATTCCTTACTATCATTTTTTTTATCAGTATCAATACTGTTGGTTTTAAAATGTATTGGAGTTGTGGATGGATGACTATTAGAATCCAGCCTAATGCAGATATTTAAAATCCCTTGTAATTTCTCAGCCCAGCTGATAAAACCGTATCTTTATGTTGTTGTTATTATTATTATTATTATTGTGATGCTAACAATACCGATGCATATTTGCTGGGCATAGTATTTTGGTATGACATTGTTAAAGATACATAAACTTTAATAATATTATTTAAATATTTAAATATTAAATTACAGTTGGACCTTTAAACATTGAACTGGTACCCTTAGAGCATCTCTAATAGTAGAACTCAGTTTTGGTTCTTAATGGACTTTTTCTGGTTCCCTCAAGGCAATACAAGATTTAAGAACTTCATCTATTTTTTGCTCCAATAGAGAAACCTAGCTTGGATTTTGGATTCATCTTATATGGGTTAATTATGTGATTAAGAACAAGTTTTTATGAGTTTTTGTAGAAGTAAGGTCTCTACATGGCATCCAACTTACCCTTTTCGAATGGACGAAAAAAATAAGATAAGTTCTAGGCTTAAGAACACAGCTAAGAACCACCGTTGGAGATGACAGTACTAGTGTAATAATCAGTTTGGTTTTCAGAATATTGATTACCGGTGCCATGATTTTTAGTCAACTTTTGTAATACCAGAAAACAGCACGGTATTTCATACTTATTTGGCTAGAACATTTGGCTCTTACTTGTGTGTTTTAACATTCCTAACTCTTGCTTTCATGATGGTCAGTATGTTGCCAGGCACCCAGGGAAAAGTTCTACTATGAAAGACAGATCAATTTATGCTTTGGTTCCTGGCCAAGGTGATCAACATATTTCAAATAAAGCTTCAAATGCGGCATCTTTAGATGGAAAACAAACCCTTGATGAGAATGGTAAGGTTGTTTTTGTTCAAAACTTCACGTGTTATTTTTTTTTATTCGTTGGGTTTTATTTTATATTTTGGAGGCAACATTTAAATATATACTTTTGGTTTACTTTATTTTCTTTACTTTTTTGTGCATTTTATCAGGAGTTTCTGGAAATAATGATGCTGGGAAGAAAAAAGTACTGCTTCTTAAAGGGAAAGAAAGAGAAATAATTGCTGTGAGTTTATGATTTATATCTTGACAATTCAATTTATTTGCAATTTATGTATGTTGCAATGTTGTGGTAAAAATTTGTATGGAATCTCTTGTTTAGTTTACTATTTGCATGGTCATGAGAAGTTGCCGTATTTCTGATGGTTGGCATGTACCAATGCACAGCCCTGACTTAAGCCGATTGTATAGTTATTAGTTGTTAAGTGTCCATATTAGATTTGATCATTTATCATTTTCTCACCTCACTCCCCTTATGTCCCTTTTTCCTGAACGTTTTGTTTCTTTATGCTGGCGTTTTCAATGTTGTTGACTTGACTTGGCGTTGATGCCATCTCGTCCATCAATGATTTTGTGAAATTTTCACGTTAATGAAGTTGAGTTGCAATTTTTATTAACTTCATTCTTAATCGATATGCAAATTTTCTGGTGAGAGTAATACTTAAATAATCCTGTTGGTGAGTAGTGGGACCAGCAGAGAGATCAAGATCTAATATGCTATTGGCTATCAATATGACATTACAATCCTTAGAATCAATGTGATGGTCAGTGTGCTTTAGAGAACCACTAGGAAGTAAGTGAAGGTATAATGATGCAATTGATTTAATACGAATAATGACACTACTGGCTAATGTGGTTGGTTCCCAGGATTTGTTTTCTACAATATGCTGCCTGATTGTTGCACGATGAATCAATAGTTCGCTATAATTTAGATGTGGATTGCAGTTTAATTTATTGACAGTATCATTGGTGGATTTGTCTGGTGGACCTTGTTTATAACTACTGTTCTGCTAAGAGTCTATTTCCTTTTGTTTGTTTTTATTGTTTAGGTATCTGATTTAGATAGCATGCCACAGCATCACAATGTAACATCTTCAGCCAAAGAAATTGTTGGTTCAACAGTTTTGAAGCAGAATCAGAGGCATGAAGGTAGCGGAAGGATTATCAGAAGTATACTCTCAAAAAAGGAGTTGCGTCAAAGCCAATCTTCCAGGGCACTCTCTGAGCAGCAAGTCCAAACATCTAATCCAGAAAAAGAGAAACAATCCTCTCGGCCCATACAAGTGCAACTAATTCTGAAGGGCATGAATGGTACACCAGACAATAAGATTGGTGTGCTTGATTCACATGTATCTAGCGAGAGGCAGGAGAGACATATTAGACATAAAGATAGACCAGATCGTGGTGTTTGGACAAGTTCCAATGGAGTTGATGAGTCTTTCTCATCTGCTGCTTCCTCACACGTAGATCCTTTGGAAGGTACATGTTTTATTCTATTGCTATGATTTTGTTTTTGGCAATTGCTAATTATCCTGGGGGAAATTGAAAAACACTTCGACTCGATATACATTCGGTTGACATAGTGGTGCACTGATGGATAATGAAAAGTGCTTTTTGTTGAACTCAAATGGGGTCAGGCCTGTGCAAGATATCAGGACCTGGATATCATATTAACAACAGAAAATATGGAAATGTGGAAACAGAAAGGGTGAAGTCTCTTGGCAATTCTAGAGGCCTTATCTCTCCCAATTTTCCAACTATTTCCATCCTTCCACTTCCCTTGATACCTGTTTATACCCACATCGCTACTCTTGCCCTTCCAGTACCCATGCCTTCCATCTCAGAAGTTAGTTACCCCCCCCACCTAGAGACTCCTGTTCCTCTGATTTTTAACCTGTGCATGCCACTCTTCTCCTTCATAGACTCTAGTTATTTGAAGGGTTCTATGATGCGCATAATATAACTTGAGGCCAAATTGATTAGGTCTTCGCAAGTTGAATTTTTCACTTATATATGATACAGGAAGTCATGCAGAATTGAAACATGACATGCCAAATACAAGAAGTGGGGAGGTAAAATCTCTTGGAGGTGTCCGTACCAGTCATTCATCAGAAAATGGTTGGTTTCTGGCTTTGAAAAACAAAATATTAAGACATTTTATGCTTTCATTCAGGGTGGTTTTTACTTAAAATTTTAGTTATTGTTCCTATTAAGGCTTCAATAAGCATTTTGGCCGCCGTGGACCAACACATGGGGTAAAGGATGTTGATGGCTATTCAGTTTCGAGTGAAGGGAAGCATCCTAGAAGATCTGGTACCACTGCTTATGGTTCCAACGAGGTACCAAAATTTGATTTCTCCATGGGGATACAAAGCACACTCTTTTCTGGTTCAATAGTTGATTAAGATCTCTTTTCTAAATTGCAGAAACAAGTTTGGGTTCAAAAAGCAAGTTCTGGTACCTAGAGTATTTTTGATTGGTGAGTCGAATTCCCTTTGTCAAGGCTGTTGTTTCATAGAGCATATGCTTGTTGATTAGCTAAGTCTTGTTCGTATTCTTTGAGTTTTTTGAAATTTCTCTTGGTCTGGCATTCTAAATACTATTATGAATTCATATTATTGTAGAGCTAGTCATCATTGCTTTTCTGTGATGTTTACTATCACAAACAATTTTCTCTTCAATATGTAGTTATTTACATTGAGGGTGAGCCTTGGCACAAAGATTAAGTTGTGTCTTGGTCACCAATTGGTCATGGGTTGAATTCAAAAACAGCCTCTTTGTATATGCGTGGGGTAAGGCTGTGTAGAATGGTCCTTCCCCATACCTTTGCATAGCCTAGAGTCTTCAAGAACAGGGGTATGATAATTTTAGTTATTCACATTAATGTCTTTTTTGTTTTGTAAATAGTGGTTTTATGTTCTTTTAATATAAATATAGGTGGTATATTTCTGGCTTGACTTTCTTTAATAGTGGTTTCATGATGTAGCTTCATAAGATTTGGTATATTCATTTTTTTTTCTAGTGGGCTCTTCGCTTTGGGACCTTCCCTGGAAGTTATAAGTAGTGTGATGATTGGAATATGTTGTTTATTAACCCAACATGTAATATTCGTACTGTTCAAGTGCTGATGTTAGTTGAAGAATTTTTTTGTATTTACTTGTGTCAAGGTTGATTTTCTCTTGCAGTGGTAAGCTTGCTGACATACACAGATTTGGAGCATCCATTTGCTAGCTGCTGGATTCTGTCTCTTTTTGGTTGACAGATTCGTACAAGTAAATGAGTGTGTGGTTAAAAAAAAAAAAATTCTTTTACAATACAAGAGAGGAAAGTACCATGATGCATTTGATTTGGCTAAAAATATTCAGACATAACTTCATTGAAGATGGCTCCTAGTAAAAGCGAGATGAAAACAATTGCCTGGTGTCCCAGTTACGAGTTGCTTGTTTGAAGATTTATGGATAGATTTGCCAACCTTGGCAAGTTGACCTATATGAGTATAGTCTGGGTTTATACACAGTTAATCTGAGTGGATTTAGTGTAAATATAAATCCAGGGTATTGTGTATCTGTTTCCTTAGTTCTTATAAATACAAACCCCTATTCGAGGTAATGTACCTGTGTCCTTAGTTCCTTTATCAATTAGAAGTCCGCCAAATACAATTGGGCGCTTGAAATGATCCTGGAAAATTTTTGGACCATCTTTGCTCACTGCTTCGAAGCAACACTCCATGGATGACGTTTCAGCTTCGTGTCTTCGGTCTTTGTTGACAATGAAGTTTCTTGTAGAGCTCAGACGCCTAAATACCATTGATGGTGTGTTACTAAGGATAAATAAGGGTCTTGAGTGAGTTATTAGTGTGTGGATATTGATTTACATCTAAAATATCATTGTACAGTATGGTGTTGATTTCTAAGCATAACTTAGCTGTGACATTGCTGGTTCTTGATTATATTGTCAATTATGTGAATTGCTGCTTTCAGCGCAAGTGTTAAATTATGAAGTTACGCTGTTGTACTCCTTAGCTGACTCGCTGACATCTCCAAGAATTTCTGTTCTTGGAAGACTTGGTGGAGATTTGGACGAAGTTCTATCTCGGATTAGTCAAACAATTCTCGTGTTCCTTTTGAATTTAATTATTAATCCTTTTGAATTTAAACAGGGTTTGCCTTTTTTCACATAAATCCTTCGAATAAGATATTTCTTGTATTTAAGTGCCTATCAATTCCAATTTTCCTACATGATTCAAATAAGAAGGCCAGAAGTGGAATTTGAAATTAACTTGCTTGAAAGTGGGTGGTGGTGACAAATTACAAATCTCGTAGAAAGAGCAGCGTAACCAAAATGAAAGATCAGGGTAATCTAGAGAGTAATCCCTCGGCTCTGATAAACTCAAGCCTGTACTTCTCTGTTTGGATTTATATAGTTGTTAATTTGCTCTCTGCTTGGGTTTGGATTGGATAAAAATATGATAACTATTGTAGGTTTTTCTTCGTTGCGGTCTGAAGTAATGCCAAAAAGTTGCTGAACACTTACTTCATCATTAGGCCTGTTGTTTGTTCCCATATTTAAGAGTTAGATGGTGGCAAAGGAATCTAATATAGAGATTGTATTTAAATAATTTTCTTAACAAGTTGTAATAGATGAAGAAGAATGGAATAAGATATTCCCACACAAGTTTATCTGAAGGGAATGATAATTAAATTTATGGTTGTTAGAAGTCATAGTGATGTAGTATGGAGAGGGGAGAGTGGAGAGTTGGTGGAGGTTTGGGCACCGAAAAGGTTTTGAAGACAGACATAACAGTGAAACCGGGCCCATCCCTATTCCCATCCTATACTAATAGTCTCGGGGACTTTGCAACTTTCCTGCCATTGTCTGGAATATGAATTCATCCTTCTTCCCCACCCACCTTTTCTCGCTTCTTCTATATTCATATCATGCACCCTTTACCTTCTTCCATATTTCTACATTTTAGTTAACCTCATAAAGAATTGTTAGTTTTTAACTTGTCAGCAAGCAAAAGCAGTGCGAGTCTTCATCTTTATCATTGAATTTCTCTTTCATTTAATTAATCTTTGAAAGTAATGTTACTAGTAAAGGCTGAAGGGTCCGTTTTGGTATTCATGCGCGCACATGCATGTCCCTACTCCCCACCCTTTCTCTCTCAAGCAGGGATACTTGCATCATCTTTTGTACTTGCAATGCTTTCCTCTTCATCACATTTAAACTTTGCATACCACTCTTCACATCTTTGTATAAGGTTTCACAGGTATATACGGATTGGTGGTGCTGAAGTGTCTAATGAGTCACCTAATTGAAGAGTAATTTTTAGGCATTAGTGTGATATGAATGGTATAGTGTACTTTGACAAAAACTTGAGTACGTCATTGTTGATTTATAGTTGTTTGAGTTGGACCACAACTATATCCGACCCATCAGTGCTGGCCTAGGGTTTTGAGTGTAGGGAGATGATCCAAGTGGAGGTGATGAAGTGAATCACTTTTTGAAAGCCCTTTTGAAGATTTAGCCAAATGCACATGAAGCACGCCGCCGGCAAATGGGAACACTGTGCCTAAAGTGTCCCATACTTCCACACCACAAAATCATTACTTTCTACTCTGCATTTTACTTCTGCCTCCCTAGCTACCTTCTTTGACCCTTTCATTCTCTCTACTCCTATGCTTTTTTAATTATTATTATTTTTTTATTTTAACCAAACTTACACATCAATGCCTTCCTACTTTCAACAAATGGACATCAGAGACTTTTTCTGTTTGCTGTCCCTGCTCCCATAGATTATTATAAAAATATCAGAATAATAAACTTAGATAAACAGTGGTGTAAAAATGTTTATCATATTATTGGATACATTATTAATTATATAATATTATATTGATGATTGAGGGCAGTGAACGATGAAGCATAGCAGAAGCATGGATGCATGCACCTCTCGTCTCGTCAATTAATCAAGAATCATATTAAATATCTGAGATAAGAGTTTGTTATCCATTATCATTTTTATAAGACCCTGTTTCAAAAAATACGTGTAAACAGTGATAGTGATCACATCACATGAATGTGTAAACAGATCTTCTGCAGGAGAAATCTTAACCACTCATCGTGTTCTCCTTTTTATTAAACTACAACTTTGTTACCCATTCTACGCTCCAGATTTTAAATATAATGTATCACATAACATCAGATTTAACTCTTTCTATTTTAAAATAGAAAAATTATACTTCGACACTATATTTATAAATTACCTTCATTTTAAAACTTACTTTATTTAATAAAATAGTATATAATAATAAAATAATAATTTATTTTAGTGTTAAATAATTATATTTTACTGTGTGTAGTGTCATAATA
>Ga0123340_1007634_pt1 | contig 10318 bp, 6 predicted proteins | sample SirMexnodulemix_FD_89961 | JGI IMG/M metagenome (GOLD analysis project Ga0123340, IMG submission 89961) | Root nodule microbial communities of legume samples collected from Mexico - Siratro Mexico nodule mix | ecosystem: Host-associated > Plants > Roots > Nodule | place: Mexico: Nepantla...
AATAAAATATATTAATATTTATTATACTGAATTGACTATTTATCTTTAATAACTCTGATTAATTTAATATTTTTCTGCTATATAAAATATGTATCAATAAAAAATACCATGAGAATATTTAAAAATACGTTACCTACCTTTCTGCACATGCAAGAAGAAGGTAAATAGCATAGGAAGCTTTAATCTTACAATAGTTACTGAAGTAATTGAAACTCAATGATTTAGGCAAACATAGAATCTTATCAAGAAGTGACAAAAAGAAAAATTAAAAGGCAAATTTGTCTCGATTGTTCTCTTCTATCCCATTTATTTGCCTTTTCTAGAACCAATGAACAAATTAGATGTAAAACAAAAAAGTTTAGGAGGTTTTTGACTACCCATATTTTTTTTTCACTATTCATGAGTCGTGAATCAATAATTATTTTGGGTACATGATAGTTGATGATACAACTTTAATAAAGAACTTGTAAATAATGCTTCGAGATATGAGCCAATAATTTTGGAAAATTCTAGTGTTATGTTTGGTTGGATGCAAAGAAAGTGGGAGATGTGAAAAAAATTGAAATTGAAAAAAAGGGAAAACTTTGCACAAGGGTATCTCTTTTTATTAAAGTTAATCTAAACTAAATCTCTTAAGTTTGAGATTATTTAATCTAGAATTTAAAGGTTGAGATGGTTGGGTTACATAAAGAAATAACCCACTTTGCACCCTTCCTAATATGCTTAATTAATTCATTATTTTTCCTAATAGGTCTTTCAATGCTACTAGTTTGATTTGTGCTGTTCTTTAAGCTGGTTGAGAAACATTTTCAAACAAATAGTGGGAAGTAGTTATATATTGTTTTGAGTATTCAATTATTTATTTTTTATTTGGGTTCCTAACATTTGTAACATTTTTGTATAACTTTTTTATGATACTTGGGTCAGCGTTACGGTTGACATGTCCTTTGTTAAGTTAAAATAAGTGTCACCTGTTTTGATATTAAGTCTCTTCTTATTTGTACTAACATCATACGTTGGAAAAATATATTAGTTCATATGATAAAAGGAATAAGCTGAGGAATAAAAAGATCTAAAAACATTTTACAAATAAGGTAAAATAATCAATATTGTAATTTTTTAATATATACTTTAAGAAATTTAAACCAAAATTTTGTAATTTATTATATATCTGATTTAAATTTTTTATGAAATATTAAAAGTAAAAGTCAGTGTGAACCTAAACTTATTTAAGCATTTGCTAAATGTGTTTTCTATAAAAAGTACTACTCTTTGGATTTTGTGTTATGGTCAAGTACTCCTCAGTTTTGCCATGATGGGGTCAATTTGTTCTCCCATGACCAAATCGCAAAACTAATAGTAATTTTTCATAGAAATATAAACTAAAGTTCAACAACAAAAATAATTAATCTTAAGCACATTAGTTGTACGAATTTGATTGAACATAGCTGAATTCCTGCTTGAACTAATTGTTTTGTGTGCGTAAGAACTTCTTTTTGGCATTCTCTTGTCAACCCTATTTCTCAACTCTCATTAGAAATGAACATCCCTACGCCTAAAATGGTAAAATTTATTCAATACTCAAAATGGTTGGATTTGGTCCCAAAGATAGTTCTGTTAAAAATTGAGGGAACATAATGTAGTATGGTCCATGCTGAAACAGTTATTTTTTCTGTGATTTTCCAAACTAGTGAAATATGAAGAACAACAGTATCTTCATGAAATTTGAAGTACAACACCAGTAACATGGTATTCCGACCTTCCCTTAAGAAACAATTGAGATTGTTCATGGAATTAACCATGATAACAACCGAAAGAATTAAGCTGTAAAAAAGCGGAAGTGGAAAACCAAAACTAGAAGAGAACAAAAATTAGAGACTAGATGGTTTAACGAATACCGTCTAACAAAGATTAAATGATCTAGTGAAGACTCACTATGAGTGAAGACCAGACATGTAGCTGTTTAACGAAGACTAGACACTCTAGTGAAAATCATCTAACAAAGACTAGAGGTCTAAGGCAGACCACATCTATTTAAGGATTAGAGTCTAACCTAATAGTCTCATCTAATACTACCATATCGCTTAAGAGTCGAGATCAAGATCCGTTTGTAATATTTCTAGATGTTTTTTAAAGATAAAATTATAATGAAATTACGAGTTTTAAAGTAAACAATATTTCAGATGCAGTGATTGACTTTTAACAATATCATCTTAATCGATTTGAAATCAAAATATTGATATAGTGGAAATCTCGTTTCCTTAGCCCTCAGCTAAGAGCTTGTTCTGATACATCAAATAATCCCACGTTGTTTAGAGGTCAAGGCCAAAGTCTATTTTAATAGACTCCATCTACTCTAGAATTAGACGGTCTACTCCAAGATTACATGGTTAAGGGAAGACAGTCTCGCCATGGAAACAAATCAAACACAAAACAAAGGTTTATAAAAAAGAAACACAGTTCCAGCCCATATTTAACTCATTCATGCATTGATCTTCATGCTGCATGATTTTATATCTCCGAAGAAACTTACTGTGTAGAAATTCGGGCTTAAGATTGAAGAGAAACTAAACTTGAAAGAAAAACTATGGTAGTGTTTTAGCTCCTAAAACTAGGTTTTGTAACCATATCATTGTGATTGTGTTTGAGTTTTGACTTTACTTTTGTGGGGTTTGTATGCATATGGTTAATAAGATTCCGAGCATTGGTTCCCTTTTCCTAAACAGCACTGCAGGAACTGCAACAACCACAGCTTCCTCAGGCACCTCTTCCTCTCCATACAGTTCCACACCATTGGGAGGGATTGGCAGTGGCACCGGCCCTTCTGGAGTTGGCACCAACACAGATGATAGTCCTGGTGGCCTTATCAACACTAGTTTGTTCATATCCTTCTTTTCAGCCTCCATGATGATTCTGTTCTGGTGGGGCTGAAAAGTCTCTACTTTGTGCATGACTCTCACCATGTTATTATGATGGACAAATGTGATGCTGTAAATGAGTGTGCATGTGGCTCTGGTAATTATGTTCTTCTTCTAGGTCTTCAATTAGAGGCACTACTTTTTGGTTCCTTTTTTGTTACTATTTTTCTCCTAACATCTACTTGAATCAAAGGAAAGGCTTTTGGTTCTTTCCAAGTAGTGTAAGGTTTGAATCTCTTTGCTTTTTTGTCCCTTACTAGCTCCAAGCAAGGACCACTTTCAAAACATTGTTAAATGAGGATGTTGTTGAGACATTCTGGTAGGTTTAAGGTCATTTAAAACATTCATTTGAAGAATTTTTATAAAATAAGAAATAAGAATAACTAAGGGTTAATTTTTATACTATTAATGTGATTTTATATTGGTAAGTAGTTGAAAATTGTTATTTATATAATTTTTAAGATAATTATTATAAAAATTTAAACTGTTTAATATAGCATGAATTTGGGATTTGGTTTTGTTCTCAGTTAATTTGAAGTACCTAATTACATCAATGAGTAATGATCTATTGATCTACCATTCTGCGTGACCGAATGGGGAACCAATGCGATGAGAACATATTAAAAAAGTATTAAATGCATCTTTCTTGAGTGGTTTGGAGAACCACGTCATTGCCCACGGAGCATAACCGTCATTTAATTTTCTTTTAAAAGTCTTCTTTTCAAACGAGAAAAATTGTATAATATCACTATTCTTTAATTACTCTTATTTAACTCATAAAAGATATTGTATGATAATAAAAAATGATTTATTTTAATATTAAATGAGTTTATTTTACTGTTTTAGTGTTAAATTATCATGACTTATTTTTGAATTTCTACTGTTCTCCGTGAGTTCGAGTTTTAATTGATTTCTTACATTCTCTCCTCTTATTAAGTTTTTTACATAACAACAACTTTTCTAAATATTATTAAAAGACAAATTTATTGTCTAAAAGATGAATGAATTTAACAATAAATTATATAAAATATAAATGTATTTTTTCTCAAAAAATACAACATTACGACGTCTTTCTTTATGTTTGATAAGATGTTTATTAGATCAGATAATATAGACATAAATTAAATTAAACATAATAGTACTCGAATATATATATTTATTTTGTGTGTGGTGTGTATTATACAATGTTTTTACCAAGATCAATAACACATCATACATATAATGAAGATGTGGATACCGATTAACATAATATATTAATGATAGTAATGAGTGCAAATAATTAGTTTATTAATGAATAATAAGAATGAAGGTTCTTCTACAAAATTTATTTTTTAAGAGATGTCGAACTCAATATATTTCTATGATTTTGTGATATTTTTACGATGTGTTATTGTGGCCAACCAAATATTAAAAGGTGATATTTGAATATCAAATAAAAATTTACATATAAACGGTTATTTAATGTTTAAGGTAGTAAAAATACTAAAGTGATAATAATATAATAATATACCAACGAATATGTGTTATCACACAAACTCTTAACCTTTAAATAACAATATAAAATTCAATAAGAAAATAAAAAAAATTCAAAATATCATCTTATAAGATATCAGGAGATAATTAATAAGTGATTCATCAGAATGAAGTACGAATAATGAGTAAGTACAATTTTAAATTTTACACTTTAAGATTAATTAATTCTCAAACTTTAAAACATACATACATTTACTGAAACATATATAAATTTTCTCGTTTTATTAAATTTTGTTTGTCATTAAACGATAAATTTAAATACAAAGATGGACTAATATCATATAAGTACAAGTATTAAATTCATCCATTTAAAATTATAAACAATTAAGTCTTAAAAGTTAAAAAATTACAAAGCCAAAAACATTTTATTTCCTTAAATCATTTTTTTTTGTTCAAAAATGATGCCAATACATGAGCACGTAATGAAAATGATCCCAAATGGGTGCCCCTGTTTCCTCGTTCTGGTTTGACTATTCTTTGACCTGAAGAAAATGCCAAAACGGTTTCACCCTTTTGCTTTTCCTTTTCACTTTTCAGATTTCTCTCTCTCTCATCTTCTTCTCAACCCAATGGGGTAATGAAACTTGTTGAGGAAGTTTCACGCATTCAGAGAGCTTAGCAGAGAAAAGAGCTAAGGATGTTTTGTGCTGTGAAATGAAACCACCAAGCTAAAGTCTTTTTCTTTCATTCAGCATAGTGTTGTAGAAGCGAAGAAGAGAAGAAGAAAGAGCTTTTTCCTCACTCAAATTCAAACCCCTTTTGCGTATTATTTGGTTAAGTTTTTGTATTTGTATTTGTATTTTTATTTATACATACTCATTCTTCATACTGATACTACATTGCATGCTTTCAGTTTTTTTTTTTTTCCGAAGAGTTAAACATTACAGTGTTTTAGGATCCACCCTTTTCTGTCGCTTTGTCTTCTTGCTTTGAACAAAGAGTATAGTACCCCTGCAACACAATGCAGCCACCCGAGCAGAATATCAAGGCAAGCAAAAAAACGAAGCGTTTCTGCTCTCCACTTGCTTTTTGTGTGTTCATTTATCATTTTGTATTGTATGTTTTTCTGCTGGAGTTTGCTTCTTTATTAGAGCATCGTGCTGTGTTGTGTAATTTGTTATAGGAGTCAAAATTTTATATCACTTGTTACTTACTGCATTGATTTTGAATAATACTTCCTTGAAACACTAAGAAGCTTTCATGTTAGGATCCAAAGCAGACTCTGGTATCTTAGGGGTAGAGTTGGCAAGTGTTAATTACAGCCATGACTATTATAGTAAATGACTTGTCAAATTCCTCCTTCGTTTGGGCACACAGTTAGATTTTATTAATTACCATGTTTGTTAGTAGGAGTCATATATGCACCAAGCTTTTAATATATGAAGCTTGTTGAATTGTAGAGTGCAATAGCATTTTCTTCAAACTCAATCTTTTTCCCTTACAAATCGGCCGTGTGATAAGGATTGGGTATTATGGAGTGTTTAAATTCCACATTGAGTAGTACGGTGGGATGATTGGTGGAGTATTTGAGTGGTTGATTCTCTTTCTCCCCCTTGACAACTAACTGTTTGGATGTGTATCATTGGTATCAAAGTTTATTGTTGGTGTCTTGAAAAGAACAATCTGTTTTAGGGGTGGTGGTACGATAAGGACTTGGGTATTATAAATCTCACATCGGGTATTATGGGAAGCTTGATGAGGTATTTTTACTTGGTTCTCCCCCTCTGAAGTAGCTCTTAAGGGAGGGTTGCCCAAGTACACACAAACCTAGGTAGGGTGGTATGGTGGGATTTGGGTTAAGTCTCCCGTAGAGTAGTTTGATATGCTCATATTTTTTTGAGAATTTGATTATCCCTGCTTATCTTTTAAGAGAGGGTTCTTCTACTGCTTATCAATTGGTATCAAAACTAGTTTTTCGTTTATCAAAAAGGACTCTCTATGGTGGGGCTGGCTAGAAAGGCTAGATGAAGTGGCATAAAGTGTCAGCTTGAGTAGTTTGGGATGCTGGATGAAGTACTTAAATGTTTTATTCTCTCCCCTTAACAACTAGTTTCCAAGGGGAGTACTTATCACCATGGCTTTCCATGGAAGACTAGTTTTGAAATTGCCTCAGGTTGTTAGGCTATCAATTAAGAACTTCACTGGTTCTATTAGGGCATAGGGAGAAGTTAGTTAAGATAGTTAGAATATTAATGAGTCAGTTAAGATAGTTAGAATATTAATGAGTTAGTTAGTTACTTGAGGGGTTAGTTAGATATAAATAAGGGAAGAAGGATAGGAGCGAATAAGGATGTTCATTGTGTACATTTTGGGGGCAGATCCCATTGGTTGGATTGCTAGGGCTGAAAAATTCTGAGGTGCAAAAAGTTCATTCATTGCATAAGCTTCAGTATGCTTTCATGAGCATGGAGGGCATGACAATGCATTGGTTCTATTATTGGTGCCAAAGATAACCAAGAGTTCAGATTGGGAATCATTTTCCACAGCTTTTATAAAAAGATCCAAAGATAGCTATGGTAGCCACATCTTTGAAAGATTGACTGCCATTAAGCAAGAAGAGCAAACTGAGATGGAAGCCTGTGGCAAAGAAATGGAGACTTCCTCAGTGTTTTTGAAAGAGAGGGCCAACATTTTAGAAATGAAACACATGCTGCACAAAATATTGAATGAAGAGGGTGATCCACGTTTGAATAAGACAAAAATAGCAATGGAGGAAAGTGGGTCAAAATGCGTTGAAGCGGAGGCCGGTTCTTGGACAAAAAAGGTGGAACTACCCGCCTTTGATAGAAGCATAGAAGGGGAAGCGGAGTCAAAGGGTAACAGTTTTAAGTGTGATGGTTATCTATTACAATTCTTGAAATCAGAAAGTAGAAGTAAAGAAGGTTCAATAATAAAAACTTACATCCTTTGTGGTAGAGAAGAAACCAAAAATGATGTGAAATTAGCAAGAGAAACAAAGATTATGACGGAGGAAGAAGTTGATGCATCAATAAAGAGGTTGAGGTTGTGGGCTGTAAATATTTATTTCTTGATAATCCAATTGTAGAGTTAAAAAAAAAGGAAGTTGGAGGTGGAGATACAATCGTGCGTAACTGTTTTCAAAATTCATATTTCCATAACTTTGTTGAGCCCAGATTCAATCATGAAGGTGGTTGGAACATCAATGGTATTGGAATCTTGGAATTTTAACGTGTTGCGTGAGCCTTTGGCATTAAACTTTGATGCGACCATGGATGACAACTCAGCAATGGAGTCAGTGAAAAAGGAAGGCCCAGTGGCAGTAATAGTGCTTCATGTTATACAGAGTCTAGTTTCGTCCTGACCACCACCAAAGCCGCCAAATCTGTGTTTGCATGTTGTAACTGTGGGTTCCCATTCCTATGGCAAGAAAGCATTGCAATGCTTTTAGGTGGGCAGATGAAGATCATGGTGATGAAGAGAGCTTGGGATCTAGCTTCCACAATTCCAGCCTTGAGGACAAGGTTGAATTTTAGGAAGGTTGTATTGTTAGGGTGTAAGGAGAAGTTAGTCAAGATAGTTAGAATATTAGAGTTAATTAGTTTCTTGAGGTGTCAATAAGATATAAATAAGGGAAGAAGGATAGGAGAAAGGAATGATGTTCATTTTGTACATTAAGCATTAGCTCTTTGTGAATGGAGAAATCCTTTATGAGGGAAACTTTTGAAGGAGAGAGTGCTTTCCTATTTCTTGGGATCGAGTTTCCTATAAAGAGAATCAGTGTCTTTAAATAAAATGTCTACCTGAAGAAGAGTTCACTAAATTAGCTTTTCCATTATAATACATCTCCTCACTTCCCTTATATTATACTTATGGAGTAAGACTTTACTTGGACTTAATCAAATAGATATTTATATGTTCGTTATTCCTTGCAGCTTGAACAATGCGATACGTGCGGTGCTAGTGGTTTGATAGAAAATCTTGTTACTTGCTCTAAGTGCAGCAAGATTCAACATGCGTAATGATCTCCAACTGGCCACTCTCTTTCTTCTACTTTTTTTTTCTGTATTTAATTTTTGTGGAATAATTACTTTCTTGTCTTATTAAGAAATCTTATTAATGAGAAAAAAACCAGCCAAGTGGTATATCTATCTTATCTATTTGAATTTGCATTCTTTTGCCAGGAAGCTTGAGATCCTAAAAACTGTAAATATTTGCATTATTAGAGAGATTGGCGTAATAATTTTACACATTTTCGTATAACCTGCCAAATTACTGGCTTTGGCTTGACGTATGTTTTTTTATATATGCTTTTGCAGTAGTATAGGTGCAGCATAGAACTCGTTTCTTAATCAATGCTATATCCATCTCATTTCAGTTATTGCATTCAAACTAATACCACAATAATTCCTGAACATTGGCGCTGTGAGACTTGCCAATCCAAACATGATTCAACTTCACCACGTAAAGTGAATCAGGTTGTTGGTTCGTGGGCTTCTAAAAGGAACCCATCTGTCAGAAGAGGCAAAGTGAAGTACCTTGACTTGGATGAAGTCATTAGACTTTCTTCTGGGAAAGCTTCTACTGTATCCAAAAATGTTATTTCGAAGATTCCCTCCCAGTCTCCGAACTCAAATCCTCCCATATTACCTCCTAAAGTACTTGGCAAGCTTCCAAGAAATGATGATGTACGACAGAAGCCATTGACTAACCAACATGCTTCTTGCTCATTATTTAAAGGTGGGAGTTTCTCTCCATCTTTGCTTCCATGTCTATTCTTCTTAACGTTTATGGTGCACGTTCTTGAAAGCACAAAATTTTGAGTGTGCTGAATTTTCCTGGTGGGTTTTAATCTGATTTGATGGAAATAAAATGAGCACTTGAGCTTGCTTATTCCTGTCTAGTCAGAGTTTCTCACACTCTCTGCTTGGATTCATTTCATTTGTATGTATAGTTAAAGGGAAATATTCTTTAGGTTAATAACTCTCTGGATTTTCTTAAAAGAAGTTATCATATATTAAGAGTCTGTTTGGATAAGTTTTTCCAATAACACTTTTCGGAGAGAAAAATAAGAAGAAAAAAGAAATGAGTTTTTTCATAAGCTAAAATTAGCTCACTAATATGCTAATTTGTAAAAGCTTTTCATAACTTTTCTAAATTCTTCTTTTTTAACTTGTGCGTAAGCTAATTTTAGCTTTCTCGAGAAACTCATTTTGTTTTTTCTTATTTTTCTCTCATATGAATGCTTTTGAAGAAACTTGTCCTAATAGAGTCTAAATATAATTTCAATTTGCTGTTACTTGAAATATAGCTTTCCGAGTTTACTAGGAGATAACTTTGTGATTTCTTTTAACGAGACTATGGTTCTAGTAGGATCAACACAAGACTGTATAGAAGAAAATCAGCAACCCTTTGGTGGAGTGATAGCTGATAAAAATGTACAAGCCCATGATCCTCAGAAAGAAAAGCCTACAAAGGATGCCCCTTTCGAAGTTTTATCAGCAACAAAATCTTTCGGTATTGATGGTTCACGAAGGATACTTTTCTTGTTGTGATTTACTTATGTGTTAAGTTTTATGCTTTTTTAACTGTTGTTAAATGCAAATGTAAGGGTTGTATTATGTATGTTATTAAGAAGTGAGTTTAAGTCTAACTCAAACCAACTTGTAAGGTGAGGATGGTCTCTACTTATATACCAATACTTATATACCAAAAATTAGTCTAATCTCTAGTTGATAAGAGATCTCCAACATATGTATTAGGAGTCCTATATAGTATGATAAACCATTTGATGTGGTACTTGTCTTGAGGTTATTTCATCTAACAAACTAGTTTTCTTGAGTTGGACTTCCCTCGTGTTTAAGTCTAAAATTATATAGTACATGTATGATGAATGATGATATTAGTCA
>Ga0123340_1007637_pt1 | contig 10315 bp, 11 predicted proteins | sample SirMexnodulemix_FD_89961 | JGI IMG/M metagenome (GOLD analysis project Ga0123340, IMG submission 89961) | Root nodule microbial communities of legume samples collected from Mexico - Siratro Mexico nodule mix | ecosystem: Host-associated > Plants > Roots > Nodule | place: Mexico: Nepantla...
AATATTTACATTATTATTATTATTATTTTATTATATTATATTGATCACATTATATCTAACATAATTGATCAGCTCAAAGTTTTAAACAATTATATTGATTGTATGCTTCTCAAATCACACACAGATAAATTTATTTACCACATGAACAATCACGACAACGAATGAACCAAGACAAAGAGAATAAACAACGTTTTTTCAAACCAAGTAAACACAGTGAGTAATGATTTTAGAGGATGAAGAAGGAAGAATAATGAGAATGAAGCTAGAAGAAGAAAGAAGCCAAGCAAGAAGAAATGCAAACCAAGAACAATGCAATCAACCCTGCTTCTTATAAACGGCCTTCAACCTCTCCAATGCCTGTCTTTCTTATAATACGTTAGGGTCTTTCTGTCATCGTTCATCTTCTCACATAGGTGGAAACAAATAGAAACCAACTTCGCTTTTCAATCATAGGGAATAGTACATCCATAAAAGCAAAGAAGACGTTATAATATGTGTTGTCTAAGTTGCAGTTCATTTTCCAATGCAAAGAATCAACGAGGATGCCAGTAATATAAAATGTCAAGAACCTATTCTCATTTAACTTTATTACTATGCCCAGTAAATTTCATGGATACAAACATGGTGACGTGGTGTACATTTAACTTTGTCTCTTAAAACACATGGTTAGAGGTGAAAAGTATTTGTTCTTTAAATATATTTCAATACTTTGAAGAATAGCTTTTTAACTCTCGGATAAGAAATACCATCGCTTTTCCAAAAAATAAATAGTAAATCTCATGGAGATAAAATAAATTGCAATCCCTATGAGATGATCATGTTTGAATGGAGTAAAATGGAAGTGAAACTCTGTTTTCTTTATATCACTCAAGAAATAAGTTTTGTTTACAAGTATTAATTTAAAACCAAAAATAAAAACACCTTAAAAGCATATTTCTTTAGTGAGTACATAGCACCCAAATTACAAAAATCCAACACAATCACACACAACTTATTTCTTGGAAGTTCGCACCTTCTCATTTTGGATATATAAACAATCTTCAAGATTTCAAGTTAAAACTTAAAAAAGCTGCATGTGTTGTATCTAGCAATTATCACGAAATAGATTATTATTCCGGCAATTTCTAGCTTTACCAGAAAAAAGATTATTACGCTTGGCGTTGGTCTCTATGAAGGGATCGAAATAAAAATCATAGTAGTGCTGCAATAAAACTTCATCAACCAGAGAAATTAAAAACACGAACAAATCCATAACAGTTGTGTAAAATAATCTATACTGATCTACTCTGCCTCGTGGCACAATTCGATCGTCTCAGTGTAATATACAAAAGTACATGACTGACTTCCTTCAAAGTGAGGGAGAGAAATTAAAGTAGTTCACAAAGAAACAAACAACACAACAAACTTGCACCAAGGAATTAAAGTAAAGAAAAGAAGAGAAAAATGTCAACTCGTTAGATGATACACAAAACCATAAAAAAGGACAAGACAAACCGCCCAAAGTGGCTTAATCAGTAACTCACATCTTATCTCGATGAAGATGCAATCCTCACGTTTCTATGGTTGAAAGAATGCAAAACAAGTTGAAGAGTGTGATCAATCAGCACTGATAAAATGTCTCTAACACTGTACACGCGCGGGCCAAAAATAGAAAGGACTATAAGAGAGATGCTGAACTATTTTTCCATGAATAAGATGATCTCCGGCCCGTGATTTGGGGTGTGAAGCTAAGCCCAAACATCTCCTTGAGGGCCTTGCCCCTTTCCCAAAACCTCACTAACTTGGCAACTATTGTAGCACTTTGCATTACGTGGTTCATATCATTTTCGCTCCACAAACGGTTCACTAGTTGCATTCTCCTGCGCTTTGAATCCAATGAAATGCCCCACTCCTCGTACAGGCTTATTCTCTCCTTATCAGAAAGCCTCTTGTGCATAAGCTTCACAAGCATTCCTCTTTCTCGCCGAAGTGCTTTCACGCTGTATTCCCAACCAAGCGCATATATGAATGAAATACACTAGTTAATAAGCTAACCACCATGGAGCAACGAAAAGCAATAAACCAAATCAACCATAAGTGAAGCAATCAACAAAACAGGCAACAGTCTTTTGTAGGTTATGATGAGTCTTTATATGTGGATAATAGTCATGATCTATTTCTCAACATAAATTCAGTGTCACAATGTTCCATGTAGAAAATTTTTCGTTCGTTGTATTGGCCAATATGCCCATTTGGATTCCGAATAATAATATAGAAGAAACTGAAACACATGCAGAAGTGACAGAAAGAGAGACAAGAACCTTGAAGCTAGTGTGATTGTCCGACTATCTCTCACAGACTGGTTTCCATCAGAAAATGTTTCTTTCAGGAAGGATAGTCTTCTAAGTTCGACCTCCATGTAAATGGAATCTGTTGGATCACCCCTGAACAAAAGAAAGAAGTAGGTCCTGTGGGTCAATGGTACACAGCATGATTGCCACAGTTCAATTATCTCTTTTTGCTGTCTCTTGAATTGCAGAGACCAATCTAAAGGAGTTCCAGATGTCTCCAATATCGGATCCACACCTACATCTTTCACGTTCCTCTTTCTTCCTGCCTCATGGTCCTGCAATTCAGAAAAGCATAAGTTTTTTAAAATCATCAAGACTAAAATAATGACCTTCCAAATTCAGAATTTCTAATCATCAAATGGAAAGTTGTATGAAATTATGAACAGCAGTAGCACGTATAATTTGCAGCATATAGATATAATTATGTTAACTCATTATCCATTCCTGTTAGTATCAATATACAAGTCTTGTTACGGTGGAAGCTGGAGTTTCTACTACCATTTGCTAGTGAAAAGGAAGAACTTTCATGCATTAAATAACAGATAAGGAAATTCCGAGAGTAAAGTTTTCCTACTTAAGAACCTATAGTTGCTGTAAACAACACAATCTAATACTCATATTTATACAGATTAAAATAATAAGTTTATCTGTTATCTGCATGAATGTGATCAGTGATCAATATTACATAAATAGTGGACACTCTCCCATACTTAGGAAAGAGAAAATGAAAAGATCGGACTTACGAAAATAGCTGAAACGACTTATTCTCACCTGACCATCAACAAGCTGCTTTTCATATTCTTGTTTGACCATTTCTTTCATCCCAGCAACAAAAGTCTGGATGCTACCAATATCCTCATCAGCAGATGTTCTGATGCTGCTCGCTCTAAGATCATCCACAGAAAGACTTCCCATGGAAGACTGCGAACCGTTCCTTAACAATTTTATGGAACCATCATAATTCAATTGAGGAAACTTTTTCCGTAAACCATCTGGCCTTCCAGGGAATCCTTTATCAAATCCATTGGCTGGAGTCCTCTGTATTTCTCCCACAGACTCCGGAGAACCAGTCATATGATGTTCCGTACAGCTCCAGCTTCTAGTTAATTTGAGATTCCTATAATTTGACACATTTTCCGACATGACCAGTGGAGATTGTTCATCCGGAGAAGGACATACAAGAGAATCAATGGTTGACTGTACATCTTGCAGTCTCTGCTCCAGCAGTGTTGAATTTTCTTGGACCTGACTGTCTCCAGTATCTTCATTCAAATGTGAAGATATTTCCTGGCTTGTTTCACTTTCCTCTCCAGATATTGCTGATGTTAACTCTCCATTGTCAACACATCGAACTTCCTTGCAGTAATCTTCAGTGTCTTCTGTACAAGCAAAAATAGCCACAAATGTATAATGACTGAATCCGATGCAGTTATCTTTATTATCAAACTATTTACACTACAGGCATACATATGCAAGGACTTACCATCAGGATTACTTCCACTACCTCCATCATTATAATGAGGGTTGTTGAACTCTATAACGCGTGTATTAGGATGATGAGGACCACAAATGCTCGATGACTCTGATACTGAACAGTCATCTTCCCATATATCTTCCCCTTCCTGCAGATTAAGATTGATGATTAATAATGCTAGCCTGAACAAATACAAGCCCAATCTAAAGGCACGACATCAAACATGTAATAAATTATGAAATATAAACTACTTTTCCAGATATCTGCCCCTTTCCGACCATGCGCAGCAAATCTTCAACCCTTGATTGAGCAAGGTCACGTTGCTTAGTTAGCTCCCTAATCTCCTTCTCCATCTGAATGATTGAAATTCATGTTATGAACATTTAAGGAGTAAAGAAAACACAGAATATAGCATGAATCTGTCTGAAAAATGTATCATTTAACATTAATACAACTATATCTAAGATATCAAATTTTACCCCAAAAAATAAGGCTATTAACCTATATAGAATGGATACATTCAAGTGTTTCCAGGGAGCGTGTGACACATGTTGATCACTGTCTCTAACCGCCAAAAAAACATAAAAAACAGTAAGATATATTAAAGAAAACCCCTGCTCGATCCAGAAATATAAAAAACAAACTGAGGCCAACAAATCCATTTGAGGTCTACTCTAACACTTAGCAGTCCTCCTACTTACAGATAGTATACATAAATTCAAAGGAGCAGTATAGGTCACTAACACAAGTATCCAGAAAAGAGAGATTATTACCCAAGACATGTCCACAATCAATACAAACATGCTCATCACAAAAAAAAATAAAAATAAAAAAAAAAATCAATATAAACATTATAGCACAAGAATTCAAACAGTAAATTATACAACCTTCTCTATCTGGAGATCTTTCTTTCTCAACAATGTTGCATAATCACAATTGGAGGTAACGGGACCAGGAGTTTTCAACTCACTCTCCAATCTAGCCACCTCTTTCTGCAAATGCTTGACCAAGGCTTTATCGGACATGACGACATTAACCTGGGCTTTAGTGGTCACTTCTTTTGCACAACAAGCAAAAAGAAGTGTGTTTCTGGTTTGCTCAACATGACTTCGTGCAGGGCTCAAAGTGCAAATGATAGCCGTCCTAGCATTTCCACCCAAGCAAGGCTGAAGTATACGTGTCAACTTGGAATCTCTGTAATTGATGTGTCCATGTCTCCCATTACTGCATTCATTCACATCGTCAATGGATTTATTAAACAGTTATAGGGTAGCTCCTGCATTAAAGTTTTGAACATATAGAAGATTTCTAGTGTAAAGATACCTCCAATTAGACACAGGGTACATAATGATCTGCCTTCCTATCTCTCACAATTTCTTGACGATGGATGAAGTAAACATCATCTTAACTAGATTTCATATATAAATTAACTAAAGAGGCTACTCTAGTTCTTTATATATAAAAACGCTATCCTACTATGATATTATAATAGTCTCATTTGGGCTAGTCAGTTTCATGCATATAGAAAACCAAGCAACCTTATAGCCAGAAGGTTAAAAAGAAAAACTAGAATAATATGATTAAGCAAATTAAAAGACATGTCTTGTGAAATTAAATAAATTTAATGAAGATTTTCTAACTTTATTAGAAATGGCATAAATAAGAAAGACACCATAAACTGAGGAGTGAGTAGACAACCTAAGCTTGCGAATAACTGTCCCAAGAGTAAGTAAACTCCGGTTTATATGACAACCTTCTTTTAGTCTCATCCCAGCTGATGATGCCTGAGATGCACGCTCACTCCCTGCCAAATCAACAAAATTCTGCACAGAAACAAAAAGAAATTAAATAATTATAAAATCTTTGATAATGCCCACAATAGGAGGGCAATTTTAAAGAAAGTAAACATACCACACTAGCTACTAGGGTGGCCGAGTTGCCTTTGCCTATGAATTCCCTGGCAGAACTTTCCATTGTCTGAAATGTTGCAACTCAGTTAATGGTCTGTCAGTAAAAAGTATTAAGCACAATATTTTAAGCATGTAAGGGGGAGGCGCATACCAATCTGATAATTTGGTGAGATCTAGAACTCTTTTCATTTAGGTATGTCTCTCCCACCTGTCTCTGAGCTGCAAGAATAAAGTAAGAATACTACTGACTAAACTGTAACAAGAAAACTATGCAAAGTCCTTTACCTTCACTGAAGGCGATGAGCTCTTTTAAATGCCCCCAGTCTCGTAGAGTCTCCTCTGTGAGTTTCTCTAAAATGGGACCTCTCTGATATGAAAATAATGAATCATTAAAACAACAGTTGATTATGCAATCTTTTTTATTAAACTTTTATCCAATATAAAGGCATTCACCTCCGGATCATCACGTAGCCTAAGTGGAGTGTTGTCAGTACTGAGGAGGTCTCGAACAATTTCATTGTAAATTTCGATTGCTGAGAACTTCAATATAAATGCTCTTTCTTCATGCTAAAAAAGTTAATTACCGTGTCAACAGAACTTAGTAATAATATTATAAATAAGGGCTCTGGTGGAGAATGATAGCCAAGAGTTAAACAAGCATATGCAATTGTGTGTGACATATATATATATATATATGGATATGTATGTATAACAGTAGTCTAGTTACCCTCTTTATATAGTCAAAAATATCGGCAACGGCGTATTCGGTTATTCCAACCATCGTATATGTCTTTCCACTACTTGTTTGCCCGTATGCAAAAATACTTGCTGAAAGAATATATATATACCTATATTAGTCAGAGTGGGCAATGAGTACAAGAAAATAGCCATAGTGACAATATATACTCACAGTTAATTCCACCAACAACTGAAAGAGCAACTTCTTTGGCTCCTTCTTCATATACCTGCCTTGTGGCACAATCACCCCGAAATACTTTGTCTATCACCAATGAATAAAAAAAAAAATTGTTTAGAAACACTCCGCCCAAAATCAATGGAGATCCAGTTCAATGCCTTTATTGAAAAGAAAACTTTGAAACGCTTTATCATACAACAAAACTAAGCAAAGTGCAATTTTAAGCGTAATAATAATAGATTTAAGAAATAAAATAAAGAAAAGTGGGATTGACACTAAGCAAGTTGTGCTAATTCGTCCACCAAATGTTTGCATCAAAATAAATTATTTTCTAAAGTCGGACCACGTAAATTAGGAAAAAAGTGCATTGCCGCAGCAGTGCGTCAAGGCAATGCAATCCTAATCTAATCGAAATGTAAAAATAACTAAATTTCATCCTTCGGGTAAGGGAAAGAGATCCCTGTACCGTTTAGGGCGATACATTTACCAAATCTAACCCACGTTAAGTCCTCAATACTTTGTTAGTGTCAAGTATACACCTGAAACTGAATAATTCAGTTTCAATGGCAATAAAAATTCCAAATAATAAACAGGCATTTGCTTACCAAATGTGTAGGCACTTGGAAATGTGGATCCCTCACGCAGTGTGTTCCGATACAAGATGGTAGTATCATTAATGCATTCCCAGTCTGCTGATTCATTAGCATCAACCTCCTTCTCGTTCAGAGGCCTCAGCCTTATTGACACAAGAATCTTCTCTTCGCGGCCGCTCACTCCTTGCATCTTCTCCCATTTCAGCAGCTCTTCTCCAGCGATAGCTCCCATGTCTCAATCTTTTCTCCGACCCAATTAACAAGCTAATCAGACCTTAGAAAAAGCCCATGACTCCTAAAAGTGGACAAGTGGGGAGGGTGATTATTAAAGTTATTCTTCATTTCCCACTATGCAAGCATTTAAAAGAAAAGAACCGAGTTTAAGAAAAAAAAAAAAAAACAAAGCCTTTAACTAAATGCAGGAAGATAATCACAATTCATAATCATGAAATTACCAAACTCAGAAAAGATAGCAACCGTCAATTTCGGCTGATAAATAAACACTCGTTAACAGCAATAGCGAACTAACTATTGATTATATTTATATCCAACCAACGAAAGAAAGACCGACACAATGCAGAATGCTAATTAATTACGCTTTAATCATCAATAAACTATCAGCGGTTGGCAAAATATCACGACCTAAAAGACTTCTGTCTAAAGAGAGATGATCAATCATGGTTTTAGCTTAGTCCGATTAAAGGACATACAGGTCTTTTACTTTTATTCTTTGGTACTAAGCTTCATATGGAGAGAAGAATAAAGAAGAAGAAGCGAGCGAAAAGAAAAATTAAAAAGAAAAAAGAGCTGGCTGGGGCCAAACAAAGCATAAAAAGCGAGGTTCCCTTTTTTATTAATCCTTCCTTCAACAATGAACCAATTGTAATGTAACAATAGAAAACTTTCAACAGCAGCGACCCCGATAACGCTTGAGAACGAAGTAACAGAGTTTTACATAATAATAAATATGAAATTGACCCTGAATTGGTAGTTATGCACAGCACGACACATATCACCAGTCCCCAACCAACAGGATAACAGGGCCATCGTTTTCAGCTTTTTCACCCTTCCTCTTTATTTTCAGTTGTGGCCAATTAACAAAAGCATCACAAACACTCACTCTCTCGCTCATTCTCATACACATCATTTTTTGCAAACCAAGGGATTTTCACCTCTCAACTTCCCCGTCCTTTTCGCCACACTGTAACAACGATAACCTAATTCACATTCACAGCACAACGTAGCTTATTTACAAACCTGAAACCTCTACTATTTTTTGAAACTGCTTTATCCGTGATCACAACTTAGAAATAGGATACGAACCGAAATAGAAACAAAACAAATGCCACGTTCATTCACAACAAAGTGCTCGAAATCACCTCGAGTAAACTTTTTGGAACTTAGCAAGTATATTCTTCTTCGTTAGCTCCGCACAAGCCACCACATAGCGTTAAGTAACTATCAGATTTTGTTAAAAAAAAAAACAAAAAAAAAAGATAAAAAAAAAAAAAAAAATTATTAAAAAAAAAAAAAAAAAAAAAAACAGAGCGAGAATAGTAATCGAGAAGAAGAATAAGAAGAAACATACTCAGTGCGGAATAGACCAGTGTGAATCCGTAACAACTTCACTTTACGAATCACGAACCGCGATCTGAAACAGAACACAATGCGAGTTAGAGAGAGAATTCGGTTGCTTCCTCTCTCTCTCTCTCACACTCTGTCTCTCTCTCTCTTCTCTCAGAGTCTGAAACTCACACGCATCATAGTTGAGAATGGACCAGAGGGCGCGTAAATCTGATGCGGTGTCAATTTCTTCCATCTCTATTTTTTTTTTTTCCTTTCTTCTCATTTTTTGATTTGACTTTTAAGTTTTTTTTTTTCTCTTACCTCGGTGTGGTGGGAGGAGAAGAAAAATGACGATTGTACCCCTGCTTTTTGCTCACGAATTCTTGTCCTCAGTCACGTGGGTGAGGGGCATTGGGGTATTTAAGAGTGAGGGTGTGAGCGGTTGCCACCCAAACGCCGCCTAGGCACGTGCGGAATGTGGAGAAAGCGGTTGTAGTTCTACCCACTAGCGTTAATGTCTTAATGAAACCGTCCACACGGATAAAGATCCATTCGCGAGAATCCTCACGTTTGGAAGTTTGTGTCTAACGGTCACTACAGTGAATAAATAAACTACTATAGCACTTTCTAATATTGTTTATTTATGAATGAGTTTTTCTATTTTTATCTGTGACCACTATTTATTTATTAAAATAATAAATTTGTTTAGCACCACGAGTTGTTAGTCTTCATTTATGGCAGAAAAAGACATTCAAACACAATATTTTTCTAAAGGAACATATTTAACCCGAATAAATGAAGACTTAATTTGAAGAGATATATTACCGTATATTTTATATATTTAATTAAAACAAACTAATTTCGTATTGACCAAAAATAGTAATTAAGTCTGTTTCATATTTTTGTCCCTATACAATTATTCTCGAATTATATTTATTGAGAATAAGATGTAATTTAAAAAATATAAAGGTATTTTTAAAATATTGATATTACATAAGATTTAAAATTTGAAAATTACTTGCACTTAAGTCTATGAAATGTGATGTTCTTTTTTTATCGTATTTAAGTTCTGATAGTGTTTTTATGATGTATCCTATACATGATCAAGTCTTACTTAATTATGTATAAATTTGATTTTAATTTTTTTAATTGATTTTTGAGTTGTTGAATTATGGATGAGAAATATCTATTGATTTTATTCATAGCTAATTAAGAAACTTCATAAATACTTGGAATTTATGGTAACATTTATTAATTTATTATATGTGTTATGCATACATTAAACTCAATATCGCTAATTAAGTTGTACTAATTCCATACCAATAATTGATCGCGCACTAACATAATCAAAGACTGTGACCTCGTTTATTTTGAAGTATTAAACATATATTTCATAAATCTTTTAATTTTTTTTGTCCATTCTAAAAAAGAAAATACAGTATTTTTTACATGGATAAAAAAATATTATTTACACCTTATTTGATTTTATTAAAGATATTATATTATTTATCCCCATACATTATATA
>Ga0123340_1007640_pt1 | contig 10313 bp, 4 predicted proteins | sample SirMexnodulemix_FD_89961 | JGI IMG/M metagenome (GOLD analysis project Ga0123340, IMG submission 89961) | Root nodule microbial communities of legume samples collected from Mexico - Siratro Mexico nodule mix | ecosystem: Host-associated > Plants > Roots > Nodule | place: Mexico: Nepantla...
AAATAAAATTAATTAAATTTTAAATAAATAACTTTTTTAAATTGATATATTAGTATAATAAGTAACAATAAAAAAATTTAAGTGTGGTTATAATATTAAATGTAGACCATAGTCTATGTGGGTATTAAGGATTATTAGGATCATGTAATAACATACTTAGAATTTTATGTACTCATTTATAGTTTCAAATTTTCTATGATAAAAAACTAATATCTAGTATACAAGTCACAACTTTTTGCAATAAGAAACCATTAGTTTCTTCTTAAATAGAAGAAATTTTTTATAAGTAAACAAAATACTTTTTTTTTTGTAATGAAAATTAGGTGTTTCCTTTAGGACATATTTAGTTAAAATATGTGTCCTTTTTAAGTGTTGCTTTAAATGAGATGAATTTATCTGGTTTTAGTGAAATTCTAGAATTTGTTCTTGAACTTATGTCTACTACTTTAAGAGAATTTTTGAATTGATTTAATTGGAGGAATATATATTCGATGTCCATTATGTCACTATGTAAGAAATCAAACATATTTAAAAGAGTAACACATAAAATAGCATAGTTTTCTCACGAAGCTACGAACTGTTGTATTTATCTAAATAAATTGTACATGAAGTGCATCTAAATACTTTGCACATGCACAAAAGTTCCTATCTAAGAAATGCTTATGATGCATGAGTTGTCATTTATCTCTTTCTTTTGTCTTAGTGTGTGTCGGATGGATTCTTGATCAATTTATTATCCTAGATTTTGGCTAGATTTAACGTCCTAGTGGGGTCTCAAATTCTTTTGTCGAGAAAAGGTGAATGAAAATTTGTTCAAGTGCATATCTTTATTAGTTGAAATGAGGTTAAATAATATATTGAATGTGTAACATATATGGTGTCGTGTGTATTTTTCACGTTTTACATGTTCTTCATTGGTTTTAGTTAGTTCTTGTTAATAGATATCGAGGTACATGTAGGTTAATGAGTATAAGTTTCACACTAAAGCTTGAAGTGGTAGTAATACAAAGATTGTAAACAATGAGATGCCCATAATGAAGTATGAGAAAAACGACTACTTTTACAGTTATCCAATGTATCTTTGGATTGGAATGGCATATTGAATGAGTTTTCTCCTTGAATAATTTGATCCAACAAGGAATATACGCACATGGTTCATTCATCCATCCTTACACAAAAAGGCATGACAGGTTTACAATTATCAAGAAATGTGCAAAGATATTTATGATTGATTTTGTGACTAGGAGTAATAGTTAGTCTTCTCAAGTCAATGAAATTTCCCTCGTTCCACCAATGTTAGAAATTTAACTCGTAAATGCAAACCAACCCACATATAGGGTATCTTAATTACAATTCAATATAGATGGAGATTAATCAAAAGATTAGTATGTGTTTCAAAATAATACTATGGTGAAGTAGATAATGTTCAAATATACTTGTATATATCCCATGAACTAAATTAAAAGGTAATTCAAATTGTACCTAAGATATGAACTCGTCTTACCTTGCTTTTGGAAACAAAAACACTAGAGCCACTTTCAGCAACAAACTGATAAAACTTCTAATAGATTTACACCTGAATAAAACTGATAAAACTGTTGGATATATATATAACACCATTTTCTCATTTTAACTAATATAGATTTACTAACTTCATTTGTCTTGTATCAAAATTAATTATGAAGATATTGGTCAGGACTCAGGAGACTCTATTATTTACAATTCTGGCTTTAGGCGTGCGGATGATTACAAAATTTACCATCCCAAGCAAAAATTTCAAAAATAGAATTGGAAGAGGAAAGAGCACGAACACACTCACAGAGGTAAAAGAAAAGGATTGTTACAAGACACGTTCATTAGAATAATCCAAGCCACTACTTGACAATTTTTCAAAGTCACATCTTTCACTTCTTGATTCCCACAAGTATGAATCTTTCCAGTTTTCCACACTCTTTTGTGGTTATATTCATTTTATTAATTAGCCAGTGTTCCGTATTAGGTGTCAGTTTCTTAATCCAATACCCTACCACACAGGCACACCCCTAATGATTTACACTCCAAAAATAAATTATATATATATATATATATATATATATATATATATATAGAGAGAGAGAGAGAGAGAGAGAAAAGCACATGCAAACACTTGGTCTAATGAAGTTTCAAGCGTCTTCTTTTGATTGGTGTAAAGATAATATATGTCTCACGTGGTGGAAGATACTATTTGACATCGTTGAATGGGGCAGAAGCCACAAGAATTTCTGTCATGCCACCAACACCACTGAGCTCCGGGATCGCCGGGGTTCAATGAATGTGTTTTAATTTTATTTTTTTTTTCTTGATGCCGATTAGGTTTCAAGACCAGTTTATCAATGCATAAATAGAGATGATAATTATAATCAAAACTAAGTACTTAATGAGAAATATGTGTTCGGAGAGTGTTTAAATTAATCAAAACTAACGTTGCTGATACCATATCAGTGATTTGTTGTTATTGTGCAGCAAGCCCATCTGAATTAGCTTGGGCCTTGTGTGCTACTCGTGAATTGAACCAGTATCCCCCTCTTAGAATGATCAAAATACTCAGAAGCTGAAGGATTCCACACTTAAACTTGATGCTTGCTTCTGCAATTGTTTTTAGTTACCGGTTAAATTAAACTCAAATTACGTATATTCTATAGTTACTTCAAAACATGTACTTTGTTTATAGAAAGCCACATAATTTCGAGGTAGGGTCTTTTCCTACCTTAATAGATTGTAAACCACTGGCAATTTCATTTTGCAGCGACTATAGTGTAGTGTGTTTGTACGAGAATTTACAAGCTTAATTGTGATGATTTTGTAAAGTTAAATAATAATTTTAAGTAAATGAAAAGTTCTAGCGAAATAGTTTAGGTTTGAAAATTTTGTTTCAAAGTTTGAACTGAAAGGCATGTATAGTAGCAAAGAAATTCTACCCAGTTAAAAACAAATCATAACTTTTATACCCTCCTCCCATCCATATCAGAAATGTGGAAAGGGATTTACCTCGAAAAATTTACGAACAGTGTGACATGATTCAACTCATATAAAAGAATAGGACACTATTTTTATTCCAAAAACTTTATTTTCAAGAAACGAGAGACTAAAATTTAAAATTGAATTCCTAACCATTAGTGTCTACAAATAGTATGGATCAAGTATCACACAAAAAAAAGTTACTGGGTTAGATTTTTACGAAAGATAATTAATTAATTGGTGATTTATAAATACTGTGGTAAATTTTGTTGAGACTTGTAGTTAACATCCAAACCTGGAGATGTGCAATCTCCCTACACTCAAACTTTTCATGAAAGAAAAATAGAAAAAAAAATATATGCAAAGATGAAGACATTCGAAATTCGATGATTTGGCCTCATCATGGATTTGGAGAAGGATTTTGAAGCCCGTGGGGGCCTGGCATGGTCTCAATTATGGATGCCAATGACATCAGATCAGAGAGGGAAAAAAGAAAGAAACACCGGTTATGGATTGAGAAAAAAGAAATGAATTTTGTGACAGTAAATATGCAATAGAAGTATAGTTTGATCTTAGTGGGGACATGGTTGGACTCAGCAGTCAGCTGGAGCTTGTCCTGTTGTCCATCTGCATGGAACCAAATTCTGCACTTGAAGCTTGTCACAGACTAAAAGTAGGGAGACTTCTTAGGCTTTAGGGTTGCCACTGAGAATAAGACTGGGGACAAGCTAGCTAGGGTTGAATTTCAATTCAATTGAATGACCTTATTTGCAGTGCCAGTCTCCCACGGGTCACACTCTCACTCACCCTTTCACTTTTTTCTGCATAATCAACATCTTTTTTTACCTAAATTAACTTCAATATACACAGGCAATGGATTGATTCACAGATACAAAAGCCACATAAAATAATGGGTACATGATGGATCTTATAATATTTTCAGTGTATGATGATGATGGCTTATATCATTGTTTTTTACACATACGTGGTTTGTAATAAATTATATAATGATTGTGGTGATGTCATTATAATATGAAAAATGATGACTCCAGTTGCTTGCACATGTATAAAGCAGAGACAGGCTTGAGCTATGTAAGGTCTATTCAACTACTCATCATATTTGGTACTTCTGTAAATGTTATCAGCTGAAGACAATTAGAGAGGCCCAAGAGGCACAGCAATAGTATAATATGCATGGAAACTTAATGTTTGAGCATGGTTGGCATTTTAGATTATAAATAAAGATGCTTAGTATTTGAAGTTGATGTTATAGTTCAGGGCTCAGGGGCCAGAGAAATCATTCAGCAGGGGTACCATATGTATGCAATGTCCCTATTGTTATACTATTCATCTAATTCTCTTTCGTCACTAAGTTGTACCATCTCCCTTTCTATAGCATGCCAAGGGGTCCATACGCCACAACACATCTAATTGGTTCATCTTAGATCTGCAGAGATGCCACATATATATACAGATGTGGCAAAGTCAGATATACGATAATGTCCTCAACTCCCAACACAATCTGCACACAAATGGAAGTAGAATTCATGTATTTTCGTCTTTTTTTTTTCTTTCCATCTAGTTAAAATCGTTTCTAACTTAATACACTGAAACTTCTAAATAATTTTGTCTGATTAACTTTTACAGAATCATGCACGTCCATGAGTAAATACATAGTTCCTGCATTTTGATGCAATAGCTAGGTTCAGAAATCTGGTGCTAGCTACGTGCCTAGGTCCATACTTATCTCACAGACACCAATTAAAGGAGCCAATTTTATGTATATAATTGTCATTTCAATAAAATCATATTAACCATACGTGTAGTACGAAAGGACGTACTCTATTTAATTACACAGATATTATCCAATAAAAAAATGTTTGGCGGAAAATTAGGTTGGTTTATTTTGTATAGTAGTTTTTGTCTAAAAGTTGGTGCAAGAGATTCATATCAATGGAGCGTTTCTTTATTTTAAATAACAACTTAAATTGGTAACACTACCTATACTCTACATTAATCGAGGTTTTAGTATTACAAATATTTTTATTCATATTTTTAGTATTTAATGAAATATTAAAAATTTTATTCTAAACCTCTGAATTAATATTATCATAGAATATTTAATAATATATTTTATAGAAATTAAGAACTAGAGTAAGAATAATCTAATAAAATTGGTTCCTTGTGAATACTGCTATGTTGAAATCTTAAATATCATAACTCGGAAAGGAGGGAATAGATTGTAGTTATGTTTGATATGATAACTATGTATTTTAGAATTTAACTTCTAAAGAGGTTATGTGTGTTTAAAAAATATTTTAATGGTTGTATAAGGTGCTTTAAAATTTTTTACACTACCCATAATTATTAATCTGATTTTTAAGATGGTTATGGTAAAGGTAGATAAATTTATCATGTGTTTCTTTATATATGACAGTCTTTTATTAAGATATTTTAAATTTATTTAGTCAGTAAATAATAATAGTGAATAATAAATCTTATACGTTACTGTTCCAAAATGACCGGAATTTTATTACTTAAATGAATTATAAATTGACTTTTCATAATTTGTGTATATTAATTATTGCCAGAGTAATGATACTTTAGTAAATTGGTTCAATAAATGAAGTATTTATTGCTGCCTTTAATATATGTGAAAAAAAACTTCAAACTACAATCATTAAGGCATTAATTATATTAAAGTAGTTCTGTAGGGCATTATGTTTGAAAGTTTGAAAGGCTTTGCTCAAAGTATTTTGGAATTAATTTTTTAACTTTGATTTTTTTTTTTTAAAAAGTTGAAGCGCCCTCTTGTAGTTACATTCTAATATATTTTTTATTATTAATAAAAAAATTAAAGTAATTAAGTGAAAAGAATAACATCATGAATGGAGTATATGTTCAGCTGCTACTGAACATGTTCTGTAAAGGTTGGAATATTTCTAATATTCTATTTATATTTTTTTTCTTATTAGAAAAAATTGATCAAATTAATTAATCTTTTAATGAATGTAAATTAATTTGAATTGTAGCTAATTCTCATAGATAATTTGCAATTGCGATCTTTACTCAATTTTGGCATAGACAATTTTTTTTTACTAAGGCTATAGTGGCTAGCCTATATATCATAAGAACAATTTATGTAGTGTTAAATCTGTGTTTTAATTTTACGAAAATTCATCACGTGGCAATAATTTTATTGCTAAGAATAAAATTAATTTCTGATTTGAAATTTCTCATGATTTTTCATTATGAATTATAATTTACTATTTTATTTTGTCTTTAGAAATTAAAAAGTACTCATTCTTCTTCTTTTTTTCAAAAACTTCTTGTTATTCTTTGTATAATATGGCTATTTCAAATAATATAACATGAAAGGACTGATAGTTTATATTTTTCTTTGTTAGAAGGGGCCAGAAAAGCAGAAACCTAAAAGGAAGAAGGTGAAAACTACAAGTTCTGGGGTTATGAGCACCACAAAAAGAATAGCAAGAATCAAAGGCGACAAGAAGTGGAGCATCTACAAGCACATGCCAATCTCTTCAATTGCAGAGTATGATTGGTCACACACATTCTCCTTTTGAAATCTATGTTTCACTCCCAACATCCAATCTTAATTCATCCACCCATATTTTACCTGTTTCAATTGCCACACACAAGGCCTCTAGATATGCACAGAACTCAGTATTAAAATTACAGGACTTTGGATTTGGATTTTGATTTGAATTCAAAACACCTATTTCAAACTACTAGGCTTTTTAAGAGAATGACAAATAGCATATGAGTCACATTTTATACATGGTGGATTGAGTCTTTTTTTTTTTTTTCAATACAAGTTTTCACCAAAGATATCATGAGAGACTATTAATCAACCTTATCATTATTTTAATATAAGAACCTCACTCTAAACCCTAACTAAATTATATTTTGGGAAATGCAGAAGTACAAATACTACAATAAAATATTAAACTAACTTTTAAATATTAGTACTGTTGAAATTATGATCCTGTTAGAGTTAATTAAACTGATTCTTAGGTGACGTAAAAAGCTAATTTTCTTTTAAAATAAGTTAAAAAGTGTAAAATTATTTTGAAATGATTTAACTATTGATAGAGTTAATTTGTCAACTTTTAAGTTAATATTAACTATTTTTTACTTTTTAAATATAAATATTTGTATTAGTATCATATTAGTATTAATTTGGTTGAAACTAATAAAGTCCGATTAATGTTAAATACTAATAGAATCAATTTAACTTATTATTGAACAATAATATTTTTTTCTCTTCTTTTAATAAATATAAATATTTACATTAGTTTACACTAAGGTCAGCTAACTAAAATAAATATTCAAAATAAATAAGATTAGTGTTGAGCTAATTTTTAATCTTAGTTGTTTTTAATTTTTATATTTGTTTAAATTAGCATAAGCTAAATCGACACAATTTTATTCATATTATTATCATTTGAGTTATTATGGATTAGGTTAACGGATTAGGTTAACTTTAATATAATATATTTTTAATATTTGTTAAGTCAGTTTAGCTGACATTGATTTATATTCCATGAATTTATATATTTTTTAACATTAAATAAGAAATATAGATTATTTTTAATTCAAATACTTATATTTAAAGATTATAAATCTCTTAACTCATAATTTTTGTCTTTCACTTTTTATAAAAATCTTTTCGTAATTATATCCTTCATCTATATTCATCTCATTCACTCACTTTCATTTTCTTCATTCACAATCATCTCCTTCATCTATTACAATTTTTTTTTTTTTTTAAATAAAGACATACGAGATACTTATTTTTAAATTATTATCATTAGCAACTGATAAAAATTAAATTAGTATTAAAAATATATTATATTTAATGTCAACTTAGTTGAGGTTAAGTTAAATAAATTTTAAAAAAATGGCAACGAACTAAACTACTTTAGTTAATAATAAATTACCGTCGGATGAACTTATTGTACTTAGATTTGACTTTTATGCTAATTAATTGGCGTCCATAATTTTAGAATCTACTTTGCAAACACAAATCTAATAACTCTAATGCTATTGATTAATTAGTATTATATTTTAGTCATGTTTTTGATCACTACTAAATATCTATAAGAAGGATTAATGGGTTATTAGCAAGAGAATAACACACTCCAACATGACCAAAATTTTTAAGACATTAAGTAGATATACAGGAGACAAAGTCACAGCTAGGTGGAAGACCATTGAGTAACCTTTTAGTTTTATATACATTTTTTAAATAAAACAAAAATATTAAAATTTCTGGAAGAGGATAACAACTTTTGTTAAATTTTACATTCTAGTTTGATTCGTTTCACATAATATATATGTAATGTGTTTTTTAATATTTATAATATAATCATGATATAAAAATTTATATAGAAAATAATTTTAACTAATGTTTTTATAATATATAGATTTTGACTTTAAATTGAGATTTTATGATTCAAAACTCGGTTTATGAGGTGACAATGTTTTTATACATGCATATAATAAGGTAACTTCAATATTTTTTTATAGATGCATCGATATCTGTTTAATTCAAATTAATTAGCGTTCCAAAGTTTAGGAAACCTTCACGACAATATGAAATTTGTCTGTACGAAACTCTACAATATGATTTACTTTTTGAACCGTTAATTACATACAAAAGTACTTTATATGTAACTTTACATATTAAATAATTATCATAATTTAAAATTAATAAAATTCTTAAACGAAAACAATTTCCATAACAGAAAATCTCTGTAACATTCTATGTGTTTATGGTGCCTATTAAACTATGTAATTTCTTTGGTAGGATACATCTCTTATTTAGTTTCAAACAAAAATAACTTAATCCACAAGTCAAAGTCAGCCAATTTTTAAAGTAAAAATATATGTGTGTGTATTTGCATTCTTCAATAACTGAAATGCATTGTGATTATTAGAAGTGTACATAATTTATTAAAAATTTTATATATTTTTTTAATAAAAAATTATGAAGAATTACTTTAGTGTGAATTTTTATGTGAAAATTTATATTGAGGAAAGAAATGAAAGAAATGAAAGAAAATATATGATATACAGATATACCCTTTGTTTGTGGAGTGATTATTAAGAAAGCTAAACCCTTTAGTAATATAGAACATATGCTGAGTAAAAATGAGTATGAAAATAAAGAAGAGAGAGATTGAGCTGAGCATTGTGGTGTGACAGGGACATAGCAAATGGGGGAGAATGTGAGAAAACTAAGAAACGATAAAAGGAAGAGGGAAAAAGCAAAAGAGCTGGGGCTAATAAAGCCAAAGGGGGAAAGAGTTTTGTGTGCGCAAAATAAGATGTGTGAGAGAAGTTGTGGATGTGGATGGATCCAGTGGGAAGCCAAGCGTGTGGCAGCAGAGTGATCAGACACACACACAGACTCTGAAAGAAAGGAGGACAAATGCCAGCACTGCCAAAACTGCACACAACAAAGAGAGGACTACCTACACATGCAAACATACACACATAATCAAATATTATTAATCCATTTTTATTTCCTTTCTCATCATAATTCACCAAGTTTTCTTGGTCCCACTCCACACCCAAATCATGCATCTCATTCTTTATAATAAAATAATAGCATAAGTGAATAATGAACATCACACACGCTCACTCTCTCTCACTGTCAATATTTTATGCCTTGACAAGTCAGGTGCACGAGCACTCCCGGCATCTAATGATATGCAGTGGTAAGCATCTTTATTCTCTTATCAATCAATCTTTTTTTCTGAAATATTTATATAAACATATAATAACTCATCATGATGCAGAAATAATAGTTACTTTTAATCATGCAAAAATTCTTCTTTTTTGTTTTCTGAAAGTATAATACATACACCAAAGTTAAGATTTTATAGTAATTACGGGAAAGAATAGACTCGTCTTAAGATTAAAATCATTGATGATTTTAACTTTTTTTAAATATTCTTCCTACTACAACAAAAATGAAATCACCATCTAGATCAAATGCTAATTATTTACGTGATACACATTAAATAAATAGATAATGGAATATTTATCAATTTTAATTATATAAAATTGATTCATCTTGTCACTATGTTCAAATGTTAAATACAAGACACTACTTATAGTACGCACAAGTCCCTTATGTATTTTGTTTGCAAGACCATATTATTATATGAAACTTTGATGACTATATGTTTTTTCTTGTGCCTATATTTTACAATATGATTTTAGATTTTGCAGAGATATTTCTTTTATAAAGAAAATAAGAGTTAAAATTTTATTTTATATCTTAAGTG
>Ga0123340_1007644_pt1 | contig 10309 bp, 4 predicted proteins | sample SirMexnodulemix_FD_89961 | JGI IMG/M metagenome (GOLD analysis project Ga0123340, IMG submission 89961) | Root nodule microbial communities of legume samples collected from Mexico - Siratro Mexico nodule mix | ecosystem: Host-associated > Plants > Roots > Nodule | place: Mexico: Nepantla...
ATTTATGTTTAATTTAAAAAATAAAAAATAGTACCAATTACTTTTTTATTGATTACGTCTTTGTTTTTATGCAAATCATACAAAGAAAAGATGACATACAAAATATTAAAAAAAAAATAAAGGAAGCAAAGACATATAAAAAATAAATACTCTTATTTAAATAAAAAAGCAGCAATTGTAGTTTTAAAGTTTTAGTATGTAATAACTTATATATAATATGATGATGAAAGGAAAAATGTGTAAAGGAGAAATGAAAATAACAAGTGAAAACATGAATAAAGAAAAATTAAAAAAAAAAAAGATTTGATTATATTGTATCTCATATTACGGACAATGATAAGCCTTATCTTATATACAAGATGGAAAGAATAAAAAATTGAAAAAAATAAAAGAAATAAAAAAAACAACATCAAATGAAATATTAGATGAAATATCACATATTATTAGATGAAATAATAAATTGAAGAGTTTGTTTTAAATTTCTCATAGTCCTTTAAAGTTCTAGGTTGTACAAGTAAATGTTGAACATTCTTAATTTGGACATAAGGTATAGAAGGTAAATAATGATAGAGTTTTGCTTAAAATAATTACTTATTACAAATTGAAGCACATAGGGAGGAGTTTAATTATTTTTTTATGAAACTTTTCTCAAACAATATAATTTGTTTGGTGTGCATTCATAAAGACGGAGTGATTATCACAATAGAGAAGAGTGTATTATACTTCTGAATAGCTTTTAGAAATGATTGAGTGCTTCTATAAATGTCATGATATAAGAGAATAACTAAGATAGGTAATATAAAAAGTGATAGATTGTTGAGAGTCAAGACATCTAGCTCAATCAAAATCACTAAAAGTATTGAACTTAACATCATTGTCTGTAGCTAAAAAAAGACTTTTTCTAAGTGTTTGTTTGATATATCTTAAGATTCAAAAAGAGATTTGATAGTGGATTGTGGTTGGAACAACAACAAACTGACTTAGATGATGAACAACATGAATAATACTAGAAGTGTATTTGTAAGATAAATTAGTCTTTCAACAAGTCTTAGGGATCAATAAAATGTTTGCTAGACATATGAGTGGAGAAGTTCAAATTTTTCTACTTTATCCATATATAAAAGGCTTTTGTCTCATGAAAGGAGAAATTGAATATCGGGCCAAGAAATCATTAAATTATTATAGTGTTTTCAAACATAATAAGAGATATCTTTTTTTCCTGGTTCAACATCCTATCAAAAAATTCAAATTTGTTCTTGACACTTAATATAATAATCATGCACAAGTTTTAAGTGATAGTTATTCAACTCAAGAACATGAAAAACCAGAAATGCAACATGATTTCACTTAGATAAAGATACAAGAAGGAGTTTGTATTGAATTCTCGTACATGATGAAGAAAAAAGAAACAAGAACAATTAAGAAACAGAAAAAAAATTTAAACAATTAAATCAGAGATATGCAGTAGAATTCTTTTAAAAGAAAAACTTTATACCATCTTATATTTATTTATACAAGATAATACTTCAACAGAATGTGCAAAAGAAGAAAAGAAAATAATAAGCACAAACATAGTCAGACATACTAAGAAAAATATTTGAATGAATTATATCTTATATTACGTAAGGTGATAAGTGTTGTTATATATAATAGAAAAACAAATACAAAAACAGACAAAACAAAATGCTGAAAAACAACATCAGACACAACTGCAGAACAACTCAATGATTATCAGTTGAAAATTTTATTTTTAAATTTCTTAGATAATATTAAATAATGGATAAAAAAGAAATTAAAGAAATAATACATACGTGTCCATTTATACGGAAGAGAATTACTTAAACAACTTGTAGCATTCTAAAGTGGAAGTCAATATTAATTAGAAAAAATAAAGAAAAGTGAAGTAGGGATATGTTTTAAGAAGGGGCAAACAAAGGTGGGTGTGTCTACGTTTGAATATGGAAATGGAAAAAGTTGCAGAGAGGATGGTGGTGAACCTCAGATCTAGTGTCGGTTGCATCATCGCCATGCCATGCTTTTCTCTAACTTTTTTACTCTTTACATGCTTTTCATCATGCTTTTCTTTGCTTTCTGTCCTTCCCTATACTATATTTCAACTTTGATGTGGACCCCTCCCTTTTATTTACTAGAGAGCACTATGATTAGATGCCAAAAACCATAATTTTCTTAGGTTTTTTTAGCTCACAAAACGTTTATAAAATACAACGTTGACCATAAAATCTCATCAATTAAAGTAAAAAGGTTACAGTATTTTATTAAATTAAGAAGTTTATAAAAGCCTCAACATGTCGTCTTAAAAGCTTAATTTTGATAAATTGTTACAAAGATGTTTACATGTCAATTAATTAGACATTGTACCAAACTTAAAACAACCATTTGCAAAAATTAACAACTTCAACGCATGTAATAGCATTACAGTATAAAATACTTGTAATGTTACAAATAATTACACTTTCAATACGTTTTAATTGAACTCATTTCTCAAATACTCCCTAAACTAAAGCTTATAAAATTCTTATTAAATTATTTTCTTATACTCCCTAAATTAAAACTTGAAGATGTCGAAACTGGGGAGATCCCATTTCCTGCAGTTATCAGTTATTACCCTTACATTCGTGCCCAAGCTCGGCCCAAGTAACAAAGAAAGAAAACCTGTTTAAGCAATAATCTCGATACTTTTTTTTTTCTAATTTATTATTCTTTCTCTGATTCTAGTCAGACACACATTTTCACAGTCTCCTTCACCACACAAAAATACTTTTCTCTCACAATTTATTACATATAATAGCCACAATAATATCTCTTAAATAACACTGGATACATAAATAATCATTTCTACTAAATCAGTTTTGCACATTTTATGTGGCAGTTCTGTGCAGTTAAGAAAACAAGCGTGTTGCTTAGTTTTCTATAAGGGATCGGCATCAGAGACAACGTAAAAGCAACTATTAGTTGCACTGAAGATAGATCCAAGTACACTACTCTCAAATCAAGAACTAGGTAAAAGCATCAACAAGAGGGGCAAAAAGAATCTCCACACAATAGATCACAGAAGACGCAGTACAAGCCCACAATCCCTCCACCCAAAAAGAAAAATGAAACAAGCTTTTCACCTCCAAACAATATACCCATGTGCATGTTGTTTCTCAATAACTTCTACTGTACTCAATGGGAAGGGTGTTACATTAAACTATGCGCTGATGTACCCAGAAAAACAAGCATAGACACATTGGATTTCCATCTTATATGGTCCTATATTCATCAGAAAAGTGAATTTCATTATTGTTTTCATCTGAAACAATATTTGTCAAAAATTGGTCAACAAATCATATGAATTCTTAAATCACTATACTTGAGGTTTGGGCAGTTCACTAAAAGACCTGAACTGTCTAATAAGGTGCTTTACCGTTACTTAGCCAAGCCTCCGCTTCCCATATCTGGGTATAGCCTTCCTCGGAACCAATTAATTACCATTAAAAAACACCAAAAGACCAGAATTTAAACACGAGTTTCAAGTCAACTGTCAACCAACCATCAGCAACCAAGCATCAAGAAACAATAGGTAAAAACAAGTTTTTGACCGTACAAGAAAGTGACCGGAAAACAAAAACTAGAATCAGTAAAAAACTACAATGTGTCAAAACTGTGTTAAATAATAAAATACCAACTAATGAGCCACTACAGTCGAAAGAGTATGTTGCGTACAAATGTTTGGTAACATGGAACTAGAAAAAAATAAACGTGAAAATGTGTTTGAAGATTTGAATTGCAACTACGTTGGATAATTTAAATCCTTAAAGACGGGTGGGGTGAAATAAGGGAATAAAATCAAAATGCATCCTATTTCTCACATCCCAATCACTTGAGAGTTTCCTATATTGAAAAGAGATCCAGAAAGGGGAACTGCCCGAAATTGAAACTGTATGAGTAAGCAAGAGACCTTAAATTATTATTTTGCCCAGATTTTACACTGGAATGGCTTTACCAGAGTCCAACATTCCATTATCAATCACAGAAAATTAATACTCTTACCGGACAGGAAAGGAAAATTCACAAACCTGGTCAAAATCAAATTCAATCAGATGACTACAAGACTTCCTTAATTGACGTTAATAGTAATCCACATTAATGAAGCAATAGGTTGTTTTCCTTTATCACATATATGCCTACATCAACTATATATAACCTCTAACTCTCAAGTAACCAAGAAAACTCGGATCATGAGCTTGTATTTAAATGTCGAACACTGATGATACTTTTATGACTTTGACTTGTGTAATTATTTGCTGACATGTTCTGCGTCATTAAGAATCGCGTATAGCATAATAGATAATTACATCCACATATCCCTCAAACAATACAAACACATGTTTAAGCATATTCATCAGAGACTTCTTACAGGAAGAAGTGTACACCGAAAGACTGGAAGCTACCCAGTTAGGATACAGCCTATAATAAGAGCCACTTCCAAGGATATATTAGAAATCCTGAAAAATAAAATGTGCACAAAAACTCAGCAAGTGATACAATACTTCCCTAAGCCATGAAAAAGTTACGGTTGCTTGCAGCCACTTATGCTGCAAGGAAAGGAAAGAACAGAAAAGAACTGAGAAAAAGTCCATCAAAAAGTGCTAAAGGAAATACAGCAATTTTGAAAGATGTATCAAAGACTCTTCTTTAAACACCTAAAATAATATGAAGATTTTAATTCGTTCTCATTACTTTTGTCGAGAGGGGGTAGGGATGAGAATTTGCAACAGGCATGGCTTGTCAAGGAACTATAAACAGTACGACTATAAAAAGAAGAGCACGACGGTGACAACATAGAATTGGAATGATAATTGACAACTCAACACAGCCATGGAGAAAAGAGAAATATAAAATGTTCAATTGTGAAGGGAAAAATAGGGATCCTACAACTTCCCGAAAAAGAAAAAGAGTTGTGATTAACAGAATGCTTGATGCCAGAGATTAAGGGAGAAGGGAAGGAATTCAACCAAGGAAGCAAATGTGGAAATGGCACAACCCACTTTTGTTGGACCTAAAGATTTCAAAGCATCATACCATGGATGGACCTGAACAGAGGGGTTTTATCCTCTTGTAGTAGCCACTTTACTTTCTCATTCTGACTTTACACTTCATGTGATCAAACTTAACGTAAGTATCATCACTATTTATACTAACAAAGGAACCAAGTCGTTAAGAAACATTAATTATATTCATTTTTGTTAGTTTATCAAATAAATTATGTTTAAAATACTTTAAGTTTGCACACCATTAAAACAATCAATCCTGAAAGAAGAGTCACAAGCGTTCCCCCTTTTAGTTTAATATCCACTCAAGCCCTTCCTTTTCTTTTCCTTATACTCCACACCAAATAAACATTACTAAATAGAAATATACAGAAGTGAAGAGTCGATGTGTGGGCAGGTGTCTGTGGCTCTAATGATCACTCAGAAAATAGAGACACTCCATGTGTCACGGAATGGCCGGAAACCAGGCTAGGAACTTTTGTGGCTCAGATTTTCTGCTGAGACTTCTGTGCTGAAAGTTACTGCAATTAACACCTTAATGACAATCACTCTAGAGTATATCTTGGTGGCAAAGGACACATGATACAAGAGTTCAAGATTTTTTTGAAACTCTTAAGGCAGAATAGTTGAGATTAAACCATGAAGGATGGTTATCTTTAACACCTTAATGAAATAAAGTGTGTTTGATAGAAGTAGAGTGTAAAATTTACTAGATACAAACCACTATCAATCTTATCTCATGCCTCTATCCTGGTCATATGTGAACATAGCAAATAAGACTGATAAACATCAGAATCATAAGAGCTCTAATGCACTAATAGTGCGTTTGGACAGAAGTGTTTATAGAGGGGAGATACCAAATAAGAGTTTAGTTGTTGATTTTGTTATTTTAGTTCATGGTCCTAGTTATATGCAAATATGAGGGGTTTTCTTCTCTTTCCTTGACAGGTCTTTTAATCCTATGCATTGTATCAGAGCTCTATAACGACATCTGATTTGTATATGGGTTGACTACTCCTTGTACCTCATTCATCAATATATCTTTCTCTTTGCCTATTAAAAAAACTCTCACCTATTTGCCTTTCCTCCCATCCGAGTTATGAAACAAGAGGAAATCTATCAACAGTAGCTTATCTATCCCTTCCTTGCCCTTCTTTACTGTTGATAACTGAAACCAAAGCAAAAACTTCTCAGTATCTTGCCAATTTGGGCACAAAAATTAGAATCCCCCCTCCACCTCACTTTGGAGGAAGATCTGTAAAATGGACAGGCTGAATAGTGATCATAAGAATAAACAGAGGAAGAGGACTCTCCCACATACACAGGGCTCTTGGCCCTCTGATCATGCATAAATGAACCAGTATGGGTGGGGGATATACTTATAAGGATAAAGGGGAGCAGAAGTAAAGTTTTTTTAATCAGAAGGTAGTTCTTTTGCATTATTTTCTATGAATTTTTATTAAAAATAGCCTTTTCTGTTCCAAGTTGTTTAATCTAGAAAATTATGGATTTTGATAGATAGCCATGTTGAATTCTTGTACGATGGTTCACTTTTAGTTTCCTTTGGTGCCAGCTTTATTAATAAAAGATTTTTTTAAGTTGGACAGAAAAATTTGGATTTGATCGATAACCCAGGTTGAGCTCTTGCACAAACGGCTTGGAAATTTTCGCTGTTTGTCCTAAGTTGTTTTGGGTGCCCACTTTCATTTATTTAGACAATTTTTTAGTTTTGAGTGACAATTAGATAACAGTGACAAATTCATGCATGCGCTGATTGAAAATGTTGTGTTTGTTGCTTCTGATTCACCCATCTTGCTTCGGAAGGATTGTTAGTCCTGTCATCTGTGGCTCCAAACTTGGTCTCTGAAATACTCATCAGTCACGAATATTCTTAGTCCTTGTGATCCAAGATTAACTGGGTTGAATATATGCAGGAATTTCATGTTTTCTTCGCGTGTATGCAACTATGCATAGCTGCTGTGCTTAATTTCTGGAAGATATGGTCCTCCCCAAGGTGGTAAAACTGTATACAGGGATTTCTTGTTGCTGTTCAGCATAACCAAATATACCTTCTTCGTGTTGGTTACAAGACATTTCTTACTAGACCCTTTTCAAAAAGGTGAAATACTTTTTTTTTTATATTAATTTCTTAGGTCTTTCCCCTAACTTTCTTTAAGCTCAAAACAATCATAATCCAACAAAAAACAATGATAAATAAACACATTTCAATCCATTGAAAAACTAACCTAATTCGATCAATTCCTCGACCGAAACAAAGTGAATAGACAAAAAGATACCTTCACGCCATGACTGCAAAGTTGTGCAGCTTATCACAGTGAGGAGTAGGCAGATTCCTATTCCAACTCCGTCTCTGCATCTCCACCTGACAGTATCTCCGAAGCATACTCCTGTAGTCCTTTATCACACTTTCCTCAATGGCCACACGAGCATCACTCCCCACCGGATAATTTGCATCAAACGCCTGCGATTTCACGAAGTACTGCACCCCGTGCAGCTCGGTCGTTTTCGGAATCTGGTAGTTGTAATGCTTGTGCAAGGAAAACTCAGGCTCAGAAAACGGCAAGTACGCGAGCAGAACAATGATCAAAAACGGCAAAAGCTGAATCAGAAGCATAACATTGTGATGCCTCCCTCCCGATCCAGCATTAACCTCAGGCCTATGGGGATTCCCCATGCCACGGGGCCTGAAAACGTGGTTCCTCCCAAACACATCGGAGTGTCCGAAGAAAGCCCTAAACACCTCGTCGGGATCGAACTCGTCTTCGAAGAAATCGCGCGCCGTGGTCGGCGTCGTCGTTCTTCTCCTCCTCCGCCGGAAAGCGTTCACCTCGCCGTGGTCGAAATCATCGACGCTTCCGGTCTGGTCGTACACCCTTCTAGAACCGTCGTCGCTCAAACACTTGAAAGCCTTCGAGACCTTCTTGAACGCGTCTTCCGAGCCTGGCGCTTTGTTCTTATCGGGATGAACCTTCAGCGAGAGCTTCCGATACGCTTTCCGTATCTCTTCGACGGAGCAACTCTTCTCCAATCCAAGAATCGCGTAGTAGTCGCTCTTTCCTTTGATTTCCCTAATCAACTGAACGTTCTCCTGCGTGTAACTCACTTGACTCCTCTCCCCGTTCAAACCCTCGCGCCGCGAAGGAGTGTCGGTGTTCGGCGCGGCATGAGCGGCAGCTGCGGAGGGCTGAGAATCGAGGCGCTCGCACTTTTGGAGCAACGATTGAATCGGCAAATCGCCGTTGAGCCGCTGAGCGATTTTGATGAATTTGACGGCGCGGTCTTTGTTCCCCGACGCGATTGCTTCCTCGGCGATCCGAACGCAGCGCAATGCTTCGTCCTTGTTCCCTTCCATGGCGGAAACAGCTACTTCCCTAACTAACTCGGAATTTGAGTGGAGCTGTGGCACATGGTTAATGAAATCGGTTGAGCAAAACCTAATTGGAATAAATTAAGGAAGAGGGGAATTAAACGTTGCTGTGATGTGATTTTTTTTGCGATGAAATGGAAAGTGAGCAACGATAAACACGAATTGGGAGTGAAGAGAGAAACTAAACTAGTTATACCAAAACTCTTTGTGGAAGAACTTTCGGTTTTATACTGGTAAGTCATTTATATTGAGTATGGTTACCAGATTAATTATGTAAACTTTTTTAAAAAATTATCTTAAATGATTAAAATATAATAAGCGAAATTGTATTTAATTATTGATAGTGTTTTGACCATGATTTATAATATGATTGAAGTTATTGAGAAGTTTGACTGTGGGTAACTTGATTTGGTATATGATTGATATATTATAAATTTGCTTACTATGATATACGATTAATTGAAATAATATGGTTTCACCTTGAATTGGAAGATCACCCATCAATGTTGTGTCACCGAATAGACTAAGGAACATGAAATGTGGCCCATCTACATGACCAGAAAAATTATTAAAGCTCAACTCGTCACTCTGAATTTTTGTTGCTGTTGTGGGTGTGAGGTTAAGGGCTACATGGCAAGTATAGGTTGCTTTGTTTGTCTGTGTTGGGCGTCCTATGATTGGTTGGTTGGTTTGCAGCACTGTTCATAATGATTTTGTACTTACGTGTTATTTCATATTTGTGGCCCTATCTTATGTGTTGTTCAGATGTTATTTCATGAAGGAATTTTTGTACATGGTGTGGGTAAATGTAAATGAACCATTGACTCAGTTAATTTTATGAATCGTATTGTCACTTGCATTGGAGAGGAAAGGATTGGCATCTTAAAGAGCACATGGACAAAAAAATTAAATTCAAGCAGGAGGGATTATATTGTAGAGATTTGTGGTAGCTTGTCTATGTGAAATCTTTGGTGGAACTCGAGAAAAATTGGAAAAACGGAAGAGGTTCTACTTATGGTTTTTTGTAATGTTTTCTTCGACTGATGATCACCCTCTTGGTTTATCAAACTGTGCTGATCTATTAAATTATGTTCTGAAATTAACAGAATGATAAAATATCAATATTGAGTGGGGAGATCACCATTCGATAACGGTTCCCCCTTTGGAAATTGTGATTTTATTGCTGAGAAACTAATGTTATAAAGAAGCAAGAAACAAAAGTAGTTGTTAGATCTAGTGCCAAAATTGAGTATGGTTACCAGATTAAGTATGACTTCACAACTTCTCCAACAACTAAAATGGTTATGCAACAACGAAGTTGCTATGCATATCATCAAATCTAGTCTTGCGTGAGGAACTTAATAACTAAAGATTTATTGTCACTTTGTGACAGTAAGTTTTCACGAGAAATTATCATTGACTTGGTCAGTTTCGGTGACCATCGTGTTGAGTTAGTCCTTCAAGGAATCTCATGTTGATGACATATATATGATTTGATTTTGCATAAATAAAGAAAATAAATAAAGAAATATACGCAGTTAGCAATCAAATATCATATCCTTTTAGTTATTCTTATGTATTCTTAACTTTTATTATTATAACTGTTAGTACAAGTGGATAACTAATTGTATTTGATGAAGTCAACCATGTGCGAAGAAGTTCAAGACCTATGATCATATGTGGAATGCATGAAGATTCATGAAGATTTGAAGCTTGGTCTAGAACTTAGGAATGTGGTTGAGGTAAGTATGATTCAACTTAGCATGATGTGCATTTGTTAATCATTAATAAGCTCCAACAATTTAAAAAGCTGATTTAAACAAATGTTTTTGAAATAATCACAAAAATCAGATTTTTGTATTTTAAG
>Ga0123340_1007645_pt1 | contig 10308 bp, 2 predicted proteins | sample SirMexnodulemix_FD_89961 | JGI IMG/M metagenome (GOLD analysis project Ga0123340, IMG submission 89961) | Root nodule microbial communities of legume samples collected from Mexico - Siratro Mexico nodule mix | ecosystem: Host-associated > Plants > Roots > Nodule | place: Mexico: Nepantla...
CCTAAATATACTAATACTACAACGGAAGTACGGTATAAAAGCAAAAAATACTCTCGCTCCACAAGCTAGTTTGTAAAGCTAAGTTAAACCCAAAATATAAATTTTAAAAACTGAAACAAGCCAACTATAAATTGTAATTTGTGAACTCATGTATTTAAACATTAATTTTTATCAATAATTTCTTTCACCATATATTGTTACAATATTAAAAGGATTTTTAAATATGTTAGAATTATATAATCCTATGGAGCAAAAAAAAAAAACTTCAGAACCCAAAATCCTTCACAAGCAAAGCTTCAGAACCCATTAAAAGAATATTTATATATATATAACCATATCCACTATATGGAGGAGCCAATTTTGACTAGTGTCATATTCAAATGATAATTACTGAATGAACCTTGAAGTTTTGGACCATTGGGTGGTGAGACAGTTGTTTGTGAGCATGCTTATGATTCAGTACACTGACTGCACTGAAATAAAGTCATAAATTGTAGATAGAAGTAAATTAGACCACATACACACATGATTGTATTATGAGCTGGAGGGAGATTCCGTGTGTGGAAATTGAGCTGTAATTCACACCCTTCCCTCTGTTTCCCTCTATTTCACTCTCATTGCACTCCTCACAACTCTATAAATCCCAACTCTGCAACTTGTTTCTCTCACATTTCTTCTTCTTTTTCTTTTCTATTCACCTATCACAGACCATTCTCTTAATGTGGACATGGAATTCACCACCATCTTTTGTTTATTTCTTTCTTTTCCCTTCATGCTTCTCTTCAAGCCATTGCTCACTTCCATCACTTCCAAACACTAGGAATAGTTGCTCCCTCCCGGTTGCATTGGTTGTTCTTACATTGGTGAAACCTTCCAAATGTGTTCCCTTCACTCAAACAATCTTCTTTGCCACACAAATAAAAAGGTCTTATATTTTGTTAGTTCATTTGATTGTTTGGTAATTTCTTTTTCATGATCTTCACATGAACTGCTTGGGAAATTGGATTGGAGGGATTCTAGATAAGATGGTACTAAACTGAAAATTTGATATGTTACCTTAGATCTTTTGTGAGAAAGAAAATGTTTGGGTATTGAGAATACATTTGAAAGGTTTCTCCTATGTAAGGTCCACCTATGGAATCAGGAAGGAGAAACTGCTCCTGGTGTTTGCAGGGGAAAGATTAGAGCAGTTACTTGATCAGAATAATAAAGAGAAAAGGAGCAAGCAAGCAAAACGTGGCGCTTAGTTCCATTTCAATATTTGATGTTAGTGGCTTGAAATAGGTGAATAGGGAAGAAGATGAAGCAAAACTGATGGTCAGTGAAGAAAAGCCAGCAAAATTTCAGTAGTGTAGCAGCAAAAGGTTCTACTTTCTGAATGCTGGAAGATTCATTAAGGAATCTTTCTCAAGGGTAAGAATCTGTATGAGAGAAAACCAAGTCTACTTAATGGTATTAATCAGCTCAACTATCTTACTTTCATGAAAATTTGATCATTTTGACTGACAATTTCTTTTGGTTATTCTGTTTTCCATTTTACTGTCATAAAACTAATTGCTTCTTGTCTAGTTCATACTTTGAATGATTTAGCACCCTTTGCCCTGCAAGAACAGGTGAATATACCAATGTGAAAGAGCATTGCCATCTCACTTAAGAGCTTCATCTCAATACACATAGTGTGAAACATTTCACTTCATTGAAGTATTCAAGAAGCATACAAGCACCTTGCTCTGATTCATGCCATGCTTGTCATATCCATCAGCTAAAGAGTTAAGAGTTGAGGATGGATCACCAACAATCATGTATATATATTTAGCTAGTAGTTTTGTGAAATGAGTAGAAGAAAAATTGATGCCAGAGAGAACAATTCCATCAATCATGTTCTATTTTTCAAGTGTTTACAAAAGATGAAGAAAAACCACAAGTCATGCCATTATTGAAGGCTGAACTAACATCATTTTGCAGATTGTTATTTGAGTTGGCAACTTGTTCCTAATTAAAGTTCTTCTCTGATCTGATGCTCATATCATGATCTCTATTAATTATTTCTTTATACAAATTCGGACCTCGTATCTTCCACCCATAAAGGAATTAAGGAAAGTGCATTTAAACATTGGATTTCAGAGAATTAGAGCTTGAATATCTAAACTTCTATATTAAGAATTAGTGTTCAACAGTGGTGCACCAGTACCCTCATTTTTCCAAAGTAGAGCATGCATTAAACCTGTAGGACAAGGAGAATCTTATGATTTAACAAATTCCTAGTCAACTTTTATTTTCCATACATGGATGCATGATAGCCAGATCCAAGAAAGTATTATATTAAAATTAGGAAAAAGATAAGTATACCAGAGCTAAGAAGTTTTTATACTAAAAGAAGTTTAACTGTTTACATTATATCAACCTTTGTAAAAGGGAATAAGCTCATTAAGCAAATAAGTTGTCATACCTATAGAGAGGGGCAGTTATGTTATTCAGAAACGAAACATAAAGTTCAACCACTCATCATTTTTCTTTCAAGTTAATATTTTTATGTTTTACGGTTTACAAGTTATTGTTTACATCTACCTCCCTGATTAGCAGGTGCCTTTTTCTTCTTTGTTAAAATCCATTTTCGAATACACTTAGCTTTCTTATCATAAAACAAGTTTATCTTTTATTCAACCCTGTCTAAATATACTATTATACAGATCACTCAACAAATTGTCATGAAAAATCTAGCTGTAAAACAATAATGTAGGATCTTAGTTGTTACTTTTTAAAACAATAACATCTTAGATTTAATAACTTATATTGTTTATTAGAGCGTGTTGTTTATCACTAACATCAATTGGGTTAAACTGTCTAGTAGTGTTTATTTTTATCAGCTGGTGTACTAGCAATCGTTTATCATATAATTGTTTTCGTTTGATTAGTTAGAAGTTCTTGAGTGCTTCTAACTAATCCTTAAGTCTTGTAGCACCTTTTATAAGAGCATCTACCTCTCTTGTAGATTAGACTTTAGCACAATGTAATAATATGAGTCAATCTTTCTTGTTATATTGTTTTTTGTATTCTTCGTTCGTTATATTTACTAAGAGTGTTTTGTAACCAGTATTACACTCATTCTTCCATTATTTGTAGGCTCATTCTGACACTCTGTGTACTATCAAAGTCATTTTCATCGATCTTTGTCCATTATTGGTGATAAAGGCTGTTGCAAGATAAAATGTTTATCACTTTCAAGATCCAGAAGTTCATTGGAAGAATAGTTTCAACCTTTAGAGGATCAAGATGCGAGTCTTACTAAGAAACAAAGGGTGTGGCCACCGTTTTCCTATAGTACGCCCCATATAGAGAGACATGTGATGGAGAAAATGTAGGAAAAGACTCATTGAATCGTCATTCTATCGTTGTTAGATGAGATTCTTTATGAGGTTGCGGAGAAGATGACCTTTGCAGTTTTGTGGCTAAAGTTGGAGAAGTCCTTCATTAAGTAGATGAAGACGGAATAATGATTACGTTAGTCCCTATCCCACCTTCCTATGAGAACTCGGTAAGTTCTTTAAGGTGAGGAAGGATTTCATCATGTTAGAGACAATCAAGAAAATATAAACAACATGGAAATCATCAGCTTCTACAACCATAGCTCATAATACGAAATGATGGAAAACGCTCTTTTTCTTGTAGTCATCTTTTGGATTTCTTCTTTGGATGGATCATGAAGGATATTTGATGAGCGGATTCTTAAAACTCAAAAAGAGTTTCAATGAACTGATGTGGAGATAAGGAATTTATAAGAGTGGGAGATGAGCTTAACTCACTACAAAAGAGTCTAGGCTAAGTCTAGAAAGAGACACAGAGAACTTATGAAGAAGTATAATGGTCAAAAATGGGTAGCATTTTATTACTAATTTCAATTTAATTTTACATGTACTGGGCACTTCTATTTACAGGTCAAAGCTTCTCAAAACCTCTCACATGAGTGCATGACAAGTGGCAAGCTATGATCGGAGAGGATCATCTCCACTAGAAGAGTGTCATGTGGGAAGGAAGCATGGAAAGGCATGTGGTGCCACCTAGCCCTAGCTTGCCTTACACGCTAGGGTTTTGAGCTAGGCGCAAGCTTCCCCTCTCCTAGGGTTAAGGTTTTGTCTTCTACAACCCTTGGCCCAAAATACAAGGCCCAAATGAAAAACCCTACACCATCTTGGTCTAAAATTAAAAACCTTATACTACCTTAGCCCAAAATACAAGGCTCAAAATAAATTCTACAGTACTCTATAACTTTTACAATTAGAGGTCTTGTTATCTTGATGCTCAAATATTTCTAGAGTGGTCTTCTTCAAAGTTGACCTTTAGTCCTAAACCCTTATTGGAGGCCCAATCAAGCCCAATTAGGCCAAATCAAGCTCTTAATCAAGTCCATAGCTTAGTGACCTCTTTATTCTGTAACTTGGGTGGTTAGGGTAAATTTCACCAACATAGAATTTGAGATGAAAGATATAGGTGTAGTAGATATGGTTCTAGGGATGGAGATCAAGAGGGATATAGCCCAAAAGAAATTTTTTTGTGTCAAAGGAAGTACATCCAAAATGTGTTCAGACGTTTTGGGATGGAATGTGCTAAAGTCATGAGCTTACTTTTGAAAATCTTTATACGTCTCTCTAGCTCAACAATCCTAAAATGAGTTTATGCAAGCACAGTGGGAAGTCCAATGTATGTCATGGTATGTACTAGACCAAATTTTGTACAAATTGTTAATATGGTAAGTATATGAGCATACTTGGGAAGGAACATTGGTAGGCAATGAAGAGGATTCTGAAATACTTGAAGGGGATTAAATACATTGGACTTATCTTTAAGGGTTACTCATAGTGAAATGTAGTAAGTTTCTTGGACTTTGACTTTGCATTGTTAGATAATCCATTACTAGTTATGTTTTCACCATTGGTTGATCTCTAGTCAGTTAGAAAGGAGCTCTCCAACCAACAGTGGTGTTGTCAACAATAGAGATTGAGTATATAACATTGGCGGAGGGAGCAAAGGAGGGTATATGTCTCAAGAGTCTCATGGATGATCTTAGGTTTGCTCAAGGAAAGATAGTCATCTTTTGTGATAGTCTAAATGTTATATGTTTGACTAAGAATCATGTGTAGAATGGTACATCAAGCATATCAATGCTAGATATCACTTTCTTTGTACTAAGGAGAGGATCAAGGTGAAGGACGTAGATTCAAGAAGAATCTTATAGATGTCTTCATGGTTCCCAAAAACAAGTTTATGCATTAATTAATAGATTTGTTGAATGTTGATTATTAGCTGTATTTTCAACATAAAGTAATTGCATTCAAGGTAGTGTTTATAGGATCTTGTGTACTTACTAGTTTCTAGTTTATAAAATGAGAGCATTTAGACTCTAATAACTTATATTGTTTGATATAGTGAATTGCTTATAAGTATCTTTTATTAATTTAGACTATCTGGTGATATTTATTCTTATCAATTGGTGTATTAGTGATCACTTGTTGTATAACTGTTTTAGTTTAATTAGTTAAAAGTTTTTTTTAGTAATTCTAACTAACTTTTAAGTCTTGTCATGGTCTTTATAAGAGTATCTATCTCTACATAGAGAAGAGTTTAGCACAATGTAATAATGTAAGACAAATCTTTCTTGTTTATTATTTTACTTTATGTGTTTCGTTCATTCATCTTCAAACGGATGTGTTTTACATCCATTAACATACTTATCTTTTTTATATATAATTTGTGGACTCATTCTAACGTATGGGAAATAAATAATTTCAATCGTTTCCCTTTTATTACATATCCTCTTTGCATGAAAACAAAGACAGATACAAGTAATGTACAAAAAGCAAGGATGAATTTAATAGAATGATTTGTTGCTTAACGTCACTCTTTTGATAAAATATGTTAAATGAGTGGTAGAAATATTAAGAATGAGTGTTAATTTAGTTTCTAAAATTATTTCTTAAATTTTAAAATTGAAATAAATAATTATTTTCAGTTAAGTCACTTAAGGGACTATTATGATTATATTAATTAATATTCTTTTATTATCCTAATGAAAAATGGGGTTCCAATTAATTGCTCTAAAAACCTTTCAAGTGTCGGTGTTTGCTAGGTTGCATATTGATGTTCTGCATGGTTAAACACTGACACTTCTTTTATATCAAACATTTTTAGAACTGGTAAATTAGTTCTTCTGAATAAGTCGAGGAATCACTAACTAACTTGATTCTTAAAGGTTTCGGGACATGCCATGCATTTTACTTGATTGATGAGAGCTTTTTTCTATACTTCCATGATCTCGTCCTGCAACTCTATATCCTATATAATTCTATATCTCATAAAAATACGAATTTACTTTTGAAAAAAATTTTATAATCCAACTCTACCCTTCATCATTTCGTAGGCATTCCAACCATACAATCCGAAAATTAAAATATTGTGAGTTTAACTTCTGGATTATGACATTTGAAAATAACTTTCTAATTGTGTAATTCCGAAACGAGTATGTATAACACACTTCTACACCTTCCATACCATACAGTCTTTTGGATTCTATAATTTAGAAGGTAAAATGTTTTGAGAATAACTTTCAGATTATAGAATCTAGAAGCTATTGGACATTTGAAAATGAGTTCTACCAGACTGTGAAATCTAAAAATATTTGTTTCTCAATTATCCAATCCGGAAAGCATTTTCAAATGTCTAATAGCTTTGGGATTTTGTAATAGAGAAATTATTCTCAAAACGTTATTGATTCTCAACCAATCTACTATTTTGACTCACATTGCTTCTGGCTTTGATTTCTTTATGCATTAATTAGTTAATGCAGTTTTGAGTAATAAAGAGAAAGATAAGTTTCTCTTTCAAACTCATTAGGCTTATTGCTTTTTAATTTCTTCTAATTCACATTACTTTTAGAATTTTATTTCCTTGTACATTGATTAATAATTAATGCATGACAATAGAGAAATAAAGAAGTTTCTCCTTCATAATTCCTTTAAAATCATTTGATTTTCTCATTTACTATGTTTTACTCTATTTATCTTCGTTTCAACACTTCTTCTTTTACTTTTAAGCTTTTCTTTTTCAAATTCAAGCTTGATTGGAGGTCCGCATTTCAATCTGAAAGTAATTTTCATAAACTTTAAATCTTCAGATTGTAGAATCTAGAAATTATAACAAAAAAATTTGTGCCTACAGATTCTACAATCTTCTGGATTGCAGAATCCCTAGGGCTTTGAAAGTTTTAAAGTTTATAAATAAACACTTTTGTCTTTTATTCATGATAATATTAGAATTGTGAAAATTATAAAGGTGCAGGAAGATATTACAGAGTTGCAGGAAGAAGCACTCTTACTTGCCCTTTTGGCCCAAAATAATGCATTGTTTGACACTTGTTAAACTATTAATGGGTCGGGTTATTTAAGGTTTAAGTGTTAAAGAAATAAAAATGAGTGTTTGATTACTTTGCTACACGTCTATCACGACTTAGAAAAATCTAGGGAGTCGCAACAAAAGCTACACTTATTAAATTTAAGAACCTAGAAATGCCAAATGGACTCTTACAAAAAAATAACTTTTAGAATGTTTGTATTTGCACTCCAGTTTTTACTTTTGACACCACTTCTTTTTTTTACTCTTATCTTAACCTTTTAACTCAACCATTATTTTTATTTTTATGTACTTCATGAAAGTATTTTGAATAATTTAGTGTTTCCATTCTTTATTATCCTTCTAAAAAAATTCTTGGTATAGTTATTTGTTCTGATTTGGAGTTAAAAAAAAATTATAAAAATTCTAATTCAATTATCGAAAGTTTAAATTGATTGTTTTTTAAATTGTACTTCAAAATAATAGAAAATACTTCTCCTGTACGAAATTTACCAATATTTTTATCATTTTGTATTCTTTATATCATACATGTCTAAGATGTTTGTTCGTAAAATATATAAATAATATTTATTTTGATAAAAGTATTTAGATAAATTATTTTAAAAAGATAACTTTTTCTTTATTTGTGATATGATTTATATACTTATATGAGAGGAGTCGTATTCATAACTTTTATTTTATTATTTTAAGAGTAAAGATAATTTTTTTTTCGTAGTTTGATAAATGTTTTTATTTTATTAAAAAAATTTCCACTACTATTGCACAACAAATTTAAGACGCTTTTGTTCTATTTCTGATAATAAGGGATATTGTATTTTTTTTTTTTTTTCTACTAGTACTCCAAGTGAATGGGTTTTCTACACGTTAAAACTTCAAAATTTTACGAAACTCCAAAAATTTACAGTTCCAGTATGCATGATTTAAAATTAATTACTCATTTCTTTTGTATTGTTCAGATTCCCTTAATGGAGTACCACATTAAATTTTATTTAAATATATAAACATGGATATAAGGACCAAAAGAAAATGTTTAAATCAAATATTTATTATTTTTAAAGATTTTTTTTTCCTTATCATCAATCAATATATATTATATAAAAGAAGGTAGATGAGATATGATAATATGAGAGCTGACACTATGGCATAAATTTAATTTCGTTCAAATCATCAAAGATCTCTCCTCTTTCTTCATGCTCAATGATATGCCTTATTTTTTTTTTTTTATCTTTTTAAATTGAATCTCCTCTCTTTTCATAGCCTATAATAAATCATTTTTATTAAATTGAATCTCCTCTCTTTTCATAGCCTATAATAATCATTTTTATTAAATTGAATCTCCTCTCTTTTCATAGCCTATAATGAATCATTTTTATTAAATTGAATCTTCTCTCTTTTCATAGGCTATAATAAATCATTTTTATTAAATCATACATATTAAATAGTTTAGTGCTTAAATGTTAGAAAATTTCATTATAGAAATTTATATAATATTACATAATTTTAATTTTTTTTTTCAAATTATAGGAATGTGTAAGTTTTACAACCCTATAACATATATATAATCAATTTATTAAATAATATGTTCTAATACGTTTGTATCAACACTTTATTTCGTCCAGATAAATATTAATTAGAATAAAAATTTTACAAAACAAAAATAATAATAAAATAATAAAATGTAGTTGATTAGGTATAGACTTATTTTAAAAAACAAAAAAATAATATAAAAAGGAAAGAGGTTTGACTTATTCATTAATTTTTACAAATTAAAATAACAATTAATAATGAAAAAAAAAAAATAACAAAAAATAAAAATATAAAATAAAGCAACATAACTTAAAAATAAAAAAAAAACAAAAAAAGAAGAAAAAATAATAATTAAAGAAATTGAGCTTGCTTTCAAACTGTTTCTTGATCTGCACATTCAATACATATTTAAAATAATAACAAAAACAAAGAGACTGAGTCAATCCTCTAAACTACTATCTTTTAATAATAAAATAAAAAAAATAATAATCACAGAAAAAATACGTGGTGAAACCATTCCTCCCCGCTTTTCACAATTCTTTTTTCCGGTAAGCCACTTCTCTGATAACTGCTATTATTAATATTATAAATTATCGAATGGTACGAAGAAAAAAAGAAAAAAAGAGGGGGAGATATTAAGAGCATAATACAGAGAAGCAAAAGAAGAAGAGAAAGGAGCACCTTTTTAAAGGAAGAGAGAAGTAGTTTTTTTTAGAGATCAAGCTGTGAAGAATCAAGTTTCAGGTATATTTTAGAACTTAAAATTGGCATGCATTTAAGATTTATGGTTTTGTTATTAATTGATTCTTGTATGATAAGTGTACAGTCACACTCTCTCCTCCATGAAAGCCTTCTTCCATAATTTTTTACTGTAACTCTTCATTGCACTGTTTTCCACTATCCAAAACACCTAAAAATAATCCCTAAAATCCACCAAAATTCAATCATGTTTGTCCAAAAAAAATTTACACCCAAAACCACTCCAAAACAACCCTAAAATGACTTCCGCCGTCACCGCCATTTTTTTCGCGCTGCCGCCGCCGCTCCTTCCTCATCACTGTCACCGCTTTTGGTTCATCATGGTTGAAGAAATGTGATGGTGGCTTAGGGTTAAGGTGGTGGTGGCTTAGGGTTTAGGAGTTGGGCCATTTTATTCGCACCCCCCACATTACCATTACACCACCAATCTAAAAATAATAATAAAAATTATTGATACCCCCCACATTACCATTGCACCACCAACTTAAAAAAATAATAAAAAAATTATGTACTCCCATATTTTAAGTTTATATCTTGCATGTTTTATTTTTTTTATTTTATTGTGTTATGATTATTATTATTTTTATTATTTTAATAAAAATTAAATTGGTATACTAA
>Ga0123340_1007649_pt1 | contig 10303 bp, 12 predicted proteins | sample SirMexnodulemix_FD_89961 | JGI IMG/M metagenome (GOLD analysis project Ga0123340, IMG submission 89961) | Root nodule microbial communities of legume samples collected from Mexico - Siratro Mexico nodule mix | ecosystem: Host-associated > Plants > Roots > Nodule | place: Mexico: Nepantla...
ATATATATATATATTCTTATTAACATGTATAAAAGTTACATGGTTTGATAATTTTGATTTTGCATTTAAAAAAAGAGTGACTAATGAACTTTTTGGTGTGCAATCGAGAAAATTTGAGATAATTAAGGGCCAAATGTTAGTTCCAAAACTATAATATCCTACAATTTTACTCTTCTAAGCACTATTTCAAGATATCAGTTATATCAATAGCCATGTTAGCATGTTAAAGTTATGTCATGCAATAAAATATATTAAAAATGAACTACTAAAATATTTACGAGATTATAAGTTTTAATCTCAGTAGGATCGTTATTTATAAAATAAAAATGTATTAAAATTAATAACAAAGTAACTAAGTTATTATATTTTTCATGGCAAATTAATATTTAGGATTCTGGTTTTCAAAGAATAAAATTTAACTTCATTTCGATGATTAATGTTATGTGTACTATTCCACCAACTTCCCATATTTTTTTTTTTTAAATTATAAAGAGAGTACGTTTCATTCATGTGTAAATCAACTCTTCAACGTAAAAGTATATTTTGCAGATTGTTTTTTAAAACGATTGTTTTCTAATTTGTATTAAATTAAATTTCTTTATGTAACTATTATTGTTATTTTTTAAATAAAAGAAAGCATAATTAAACATTTATATTACTATACATATAGTTGATATTTATATCCATATAATTACCATACATATAAGTTTACAAAACTATTTACATAAATATATGCTTTTTAAAAAAGTTGGAATTTGTAAAATTTCAAGTGTAGAGAATAAAGAAATTTGATCCTATTGCTATCTTTGATGTTGTTGTAAACCCTCTATTGTCATTTGTTCACATGTTACATTATCATTATAATTACAACACAACTGCAAACAAATAAAATAAACTAATATAGATGAATAAAATATGTAAAACTACATACATGTTAAATTAATATTTATATCAAATACATTATTATTTGTCAAAAATATACAAATTATATTTTAAATAAACTAGATAATCTGAAAGATTATACTGAGTTGAGATATGTGGAACTAACACTAATTATACAATGTACACTATATAAACCTTAGTCCTCTAAATAAACAATAAAGGAAACAATTGAAATGTGTTCACTCTTATTTCTCCTTATCAATAAATTCTTAATTAAACTTATTTCTATATTAATTCTCACCATATACACAAATTAGCGTCCAATGTACTTAATTTTATAATAAATTAGTTATATGGAATAAAGTGATTTGAAATAATTTTATCAAATATATATATTAAGAACATTGATGTCAAGAAGTAAGAAAAACTTATACCTAGAGCATAATGTCATATTGCTTTGTTAGTTTTTAGATCAAATTTACAAAATCTAGAGGAAGAGGACTTTCAGGTTTTTTTTTGGAAATGAAAGAGGAAGAATAGTTGAAGAAAAATAGGGCTTCAAGCTTTCTGATTTTGTGAAAATTGAAGAGGTTATACATATTTCTATTTACACCGTTAATTGCAAAGCTCACCCACCATCTTATTACTTTTCTATTAAAGCCCAAAATAGAAACCGAAATATATATATACTCCCTTAATTTAGCCATACTACCATTTTCTAATATAAAACTCTAAAACTTTTCCATAAATATATATATACACACCTTAAATATATGATTAAATAATTTGAATTTTTTAACATAACTTAAATTTAATTATGACTTTTTAATCTATACCATATATTTATATTAACACATAAAACCAAGACTTTATCGATAGTATTCAAATTGAGAAAAGAATACTGATAAAAAAAATGAAAAATGAATAAAATTTAAAAATATGATATATTATAGGCTAATTGGAGATTAGAAGATAGAATCAAGTGAATAAACTCACGTAAGAGAAAAAAAAAAAAACGCTCTCCTACTAGCTTAATTAAAAACTACTCATTTTAAGTTCTTATTTCATTAAAGTAAGAACCATATTTTTAAAGAGACATTTTACGAAAAAGATTGATTCACTCCAATTTTTTTCTTAAGGAGAAAATAAACTAAAAGAATTTGCACTAAACACATGATTAGGGTTGTGAACATTGCATCAACGCTGAGAAGGTTGTATAACAACATTATTAGGGTTGTGAACATTGCATCCCTGTGTGAAGAATCTAGCATAACAACATAGTGAAGAATCCCTGTGTTTTGTTCTCTGGGTCACTGATGAAACCAAAAACACCAATGGTGGATGCTACGTCTGCACAAATGTTGTTGGTGCTCCTTCCTCCTCCTCACATTTCATGTGCTGCTCATCCTTTGTTACACCTTGGAAAGTCAGAAATTATTAGTGTTGCACCTTCTCTATATTTTGGAGATTATAAGTGTAGCAGTATCTATTTTCCTGTCATGTCAATGTACATGTGATAGTCTCCAGTGTCCATGTCTGTGACTTGTATATTCCTTTCCTTCTGCTCTTTCCTATTTGTTAACAGCATAAACCATATATCATTGACTTTAGAATCAAAAAACCAAGTTAGATCGCATTTTCAGCTGGCAAATATAATTTATTTCTTCAATTTTCAAAAGCATTTAGACCGTTGCATATAATATTTTTATAATATTATAATTTGTTCGGAAGATTCGAGGAAACGTGAAGATTTTAAATAATGGAAACTGAGTAAAATCCACATAAAAGAATAATACTATCTTCAACCTAAAATCTTAAAACATTAAATTTGTGAGTCTTATTTTTTATATATTGTTCAATTTTTTCTTTTTTACTTAGTAATTTACACTTGAATATCCAACCCAATTTATAATTAAGGAGTTTAATCCAACGAAAAAATTCGTGCTAGTATTATCGCCAACAAAATTAGCATTTTACCTAATAAGTTAGTAAAGTTGACGTCCAGAAGTGAAAGAGAACCACCACAGAAAAGTGCTTTTATCTCACCATGTTTTTATCCTTATTCTTGATATCATCAGATTCCGAAGTTACAAGAATGAGGAAGCCCTTTTGCTAGGAATTTAAGTTTCAGAAGTTACAAGAATGAAGAAGCCCTTTTGCAAGGAATTTAACTATCACGTTGGAAGTCTCATATTGAGTAGAGATAATACTGTTACTCATGTCTTAAAAAATTTTGGTTGAAGATATTATATAATGATGTTTGTATGGCAAAGATGTCAACCACAGTAGATAAATATTTCAAAAAGACATTCCAAAGCAACTTTTATTATTATTCTCTCAATCTGTTACATAATATTTTTTCAATAGGGAAGATACAATTTTTTTTGACAGAATGTAGTAGTAATCTGACACATTTTGTGTGTCCAATTCTCTCCTTTGTATAGTAAATTAAATAAATGTGTAAGGGCTTAATTTTCATTGACACAAGCCCTCTTGTACAATGGATCAATATTCAGCACAATAGCCTGACTATGTACATAGTACACAGTCTTCGCATCCAATTTCTCTTATATACATTTTGTTTTTGGGCAGGCAATGCATGATTAGGCCTTGGCAATCTTTTGAGAGTATACTTGAACAACCAGAAGACATGGAGCACCAATGATGAACTTCAAATACTTTGTATACTGAACCTAATAAGATCTGAACCACACTTATTTGGTAAATTGCTGCATCACAGGGTCCTAACCGCATAGGACTCACTTGAGAGCTTTTTTGCATTTCCTAGACATTAGATATAAGATATATATTGTTTTCAAACGCTGCTCTGCACAAAAGATAACAAAGATAATGAGGAGAATAAGAAAATGATTAAGGAAGAATGGAGAATTTCAAATTCAAATGGTCTTTCTACTAATTCTATATGTTGTCATGATAGTCAAGACAGAAAAAACTAGTTTTAAAAGAAAGGGTGCAGATAACATGAACATCAAGAGTGTTAACAATTAGGATAGTTTGGAAAACATGAAAGGATTAAGGTTGACTAAGTTAAATGAGACTTTGTGAAAAACCAGGTTAAATTAAATGTCTATCTTAATCAGTATTCAGAGAGATAAATTCTAGCAGAGGATTTTATTAGGAGTATCTTGGAAAAGTGCTACTAAACAAGGAAAATACTAAAAGAAAAGGAATAGTTGGATACCCTTTTAGGAGAGCATCATGATATCACACTTTAGGTTCTTTTCACCAAAGCAATTCCATTAGGATCACCTCCCCATTCTTCAAACACAACCAAGAAGTTACCACCTGAGTTCAGCCATGAACGAGGAACATGATACCTGTCCAAAGGCAAAAGTATAAGCTCTCGTGATATTCAAGCTTTTACATCACTCACTGTTACAAAATAAGTTACGAATTCTCACCATCTCTGAGATGGTTTCCCACAATTTGTCCTGCATTTTGTATCAGTATAAAATCCAGCATAGTTGCAAGCATTACAACTGCCATGTGCTATATATCCAGGCCAATGGCGACCAATGCTGCGACCGTTGATCCATACTTCTCCCTTTCCCATGCTACCCATATCTAGAGCCAATGGATCATTGCCAGCTGGTGCACTAAAAGTTGCCTAAAAATGTAAAGGACATTAAGACATGAAATGAGGTGAATCATCTATAACAATGACAGAAATGCAACATTTGTTGAGATTTTATTCTTACCTTGTACCATGTCAAAGGTTGTTTTTTGGCCACTAATGACCCTCGTGTCCATTCAACAGAGCTACTCCCACTTTCAGTGTGAAGGTTCAAGGCTTCACCTTTCAGTCCAACCTGTCCAATAGCATATATGTTAAATTTAACTTTTATTGCTGCATCTTTCTGAAAGCAGAAGTGCATAATCTTTTGCATATTGCTCCTAATCTGCTCAACAATGTACTTAGTTGAAGTTTGTCTTAGTGTCTACATGAACTAATTTCCCCACATTTTTCAATATTCAATGACATAATGCATTCTTGTCTGTCCTAGAACGGCACAAATGTTAATTTTCTCATGAACTTCTATTTCAAAAGTGGTATCTATCTATATAATATCTTTACTGTTTAATCTTCGCCTCAATTTTTATTAATTTGTTGATCTTTTGTGTTTAGATAATGTACACCCGCATTATTATTAAACCTTGTAATGTTGCTAATGAGCAATGATATAAACAAGACAACAAACCTTGTAAGACCATTTCTGTCGGGACAAGTCTCGTGTTCCTTCATTTAGACCCTTCAGAGTGACTGGGCCTAACACACCCGCATTCCATGTTTCAAAGTGCACGCCAACATTCTGGTATGAAATGAATACACAATATGGTTAAGATTTAAAAATATTACTTACCAACAAATAAGAAATGTTATAGGAAACTCAGATATCAGAAAATGGAGAACTAACCGGGAGACCAACGGCAACACTGAGTAATGAAAGCTTGTTATTCCCAACTCTAAAGTTCACATTGTCACTAAATGTTAATTTAGGATTCCCCAATCCCCCATACACAGTTCCTGCAATCATACAGAAATTTAATTTGTAAAACTGGAGTTTATAATAGAAAAACACAAGGTAAAAGAGGCATAACAATGTTATTCACCTGAAAGTTGACCATTAATGAAAACATGTAGCAGATGGCCTGCTGACATTACAGTGAGAAGAGGAGATTGACCTTTCTTTAAGAAACCTTCATTAGCATTAATGTAGACGCTGAACAAACGGACATCAATATTGATTAGATGAAGAGAGGATAGAGACTTAGTATTCATAGAGAGATTATCCTTATGATAATTTTTCTTCAAGAAGTTTGATAAGTCGAAAGATACTTACTCTGTCATATACCACAAATAATCTGAAGAATCCCGGGTCACATTGACCTGTTCCCAAAGTGCCTCTGCTGCAAAGGGATCATTTTGACTGGATGAGGCAGGTTCTTCATTGTATGACTGCCATGCAAATGCACTGTTTACAGGAGTCATCTTTTTCACCCAGTTGCTGACACCAACCTAAATAACATGGTATATTTCGTGAATATTCTCACTTCAAAAACATTAAAACAATAAATACAAAGGATTTCTGCTCAAAATAACCACGATGTTTGTTTGTTGTTCAAGTACAGCATGAGAGGAACTCTCCAGCTTTTCAAAGAAATGTCACACTTACACATTGTTTCGTCCGTAAATCATTTCACCGCACATTTTCTTTTATTAAACTCTTAGAATTCAAACTTACAATTCCATAAAACTCACTTGTAAAGTCAAGATCGACTAAGAATCATACTAACTATGACCATATTAGAAATCCCCGTGCAAGAACTAGATATATGGAGCATGGACTTACCCAATAATAACATCCCTTTATACATCTAGACATCTAAGATCTCATCTTAGAATTTGGATTTAAGGTCTTCTAATTCAAACCCACAAAACCCAACAAAACCAACATGTAAGGTAAGAAATGCCCAAACCTTATAAAGACTACATTAGCCATATCTTTTAGTCAATAACAAAATAAAAGAAGTAAAACTTAAGTGTAGTCAGTCAGCAATCTTGTGTTACCTTTGCGGTGTTGTAAACAGCAGTTTTGCAGTCAGGAAGAATACTGATAGACCAAGGTGGTAGATCATATTGCCCACCTCCAAATGTAGCTTTTCCCCAGGATTTGGTGTCATAATTTGCAATGAATGCCGCACAGGCACCAGGGGTCGAATACACATGTGCCTAAGATTATATCAACAAAAGGAATCAAATGAATTTTCAACGCACAGGTAATTTATGTTGGTTTTCACCACAAACCAGCTTAGGGACTTCACCTCAAGGTTATATCCAAGCGATGTCACTTTAGGATCTGTAGACACTAAAGCAGGCTCACTTTGTTTTATTGCTTTATGCAAATCTCTCAAATGCCCCCATTTTGGTTCATTTTGAAGTCCTGGTACAGTGTCAAAATTGAACAAGCTTCAGGCTAATGTGAAAATGTTTTTCAGCTTTATGATGTGGTGCCCAAAAGTGAATATGTGCACTTTGCTTTCTTTTCCCTCAAAAGTTTCCCTAAGTTTTCAAGAGCTTTAAATGTGTCTTATTATTCATCATCGCTCAAAGCATGTAAACAATTTATCATTACTTCATACCGTATTCATCAAGGGGTGCGTCATAGTCATAGCTAGTGGCAATGAAGAGACCACCAGATGTCCGACCAAAGTTAGTTCCTCCATGGTACTAGATTAAGAAAATGATGTTAGACTCAAACCAAAGTTTCTAGAACATGAATTGATTGAATGTAAACATACTATGAATGAAATATTCACAATGGATAAACCAACATACCATATAGTAGTTAACAAATGAACCACCATTTTGTATGAATCTTGCAACTGAGAATGCCAAGTCTTCTGCTGGTCTAACAGGGACTGCACCCCCAAAATCAGTGTACCTACAGAAAGGGAGATATGAAACTTACTGTAGGACCAAAAAAACCCTACATGGTAGAATTTGTTGGGACTTACCAGCCAGTCCAATTCTCGGTCCACATTTTGGGTTTGGTGTTCTTGTTGGGCTTGAAGTTTTCACAGTAGAACCCATTGCAGGTGTCAATCTATACATGTCAAAGCCAGAAAATTAACACAGATCAGAGAGAAAGATCAAAGATGCAAGAGAGAGGAATCAATTTGCCTGTGAAAAAACAAGCATTCCCTCATCAAACATACAATTGAAACCAAATCTTGCACTTTCTCAAATTTTCATTTTCAAAAAGAGAAAAGGAGACAGAAGCAAATCAACCACTGCACTTATAAAACTACCAAAAGAAGCAAGAGAAAAGTGAAATTAGTAAAATAGTGTGACTGGCCAAAGCACCTTCCTCCAAATAAAGGTAAAACAAACACAGAAAAGGGTGAAATGGGCTAATGAGAGAATAGCAAAAATATCATGGTATAGTAAAAGCAACAACCTTATCCCAACCAAAGCAGCCATAACACTGTTTATAAATTAAAAACCCCACCACCATTTTTAAATGGGTCACTCCAATTTAGCAGAATAGAATAAGAATCACGTGAGAAAATAGTCAAAAAGTCATCTTGAAATCCAACTCCACACACACGAAAACGTTTCTTAGGATGAAGAAAAAGTAACTTACAACAGGATCAGGAGCATCTTCTTGCTTGCACATAACCCATGGAACACCAGTGTCTAGACCAACAGCCATTTGAGCAGCCCATTTCGTATAAGCTTTTCCAGGAGCACCAATTTCCCATTCCACAGGACCATACTCGTTTTCAATCTGTCAATTCAATTATAAAACAACAAATTAAGCACCATCTTTAATCTAATTGGCTCAAAAACTTAGCAAAAAATTGAAAAAACCAACAATACAAAAAAAAATAAAAATTATATACATAAATAGTATTGCATTTACCTGTGACATAATTATAGGACCACCCTGGGATTGAAACAACCCCTCTGCTTTCATCAAGCTAACAATCTTAGCTGTGAATTTTTGCATTGCAGCCTACACATAAGATGACAATAAATTGGACGGTTGGACATATGATTCAATAATTCATTAAACTATGTTTAATCAACCAATAATAACAAGCAAATTATTTCAACTAGTGAGGCTCCAAAATTGGTTATGAGATTCAATAATTCATTAAACTATTTTTAATCAACCAATAATAATAAGCAAATTATTACAACCAGTGAGGCTCCAAAATGAAAACACCAACCTTGAACGGTTCGTTGTCCGTTCTGAAAGCAATTCCAGGAACATACTTGAGCCAGACAGGAAATCCCCTGAACAGAAAACAGAGCATGTGACCTTTGAGTGATTCCTAAGAATCATTATTTTCCTTCTTTAAAACCAAGGAATTTTCCCTTCTCATAAGAAGGTGTGAAAACATTCACATCATGAAAATCATTACCCAAAGTTCCATTCAGCACATATGTAGGGACCAATGCGGAGATGAACATAGAGGCCTGCTTGCTGCACTAGCTTCACGAACCTAACCAAGTCGAACCTATCTTCGAAATAGTACTGCAAATTTTCAACATTGCAAAAAACATCAATTAGAATTTTCCACTTTTAACTTTCTGATCAGTAAGAACAAACAATCACAAGTATCCCCTTTCAAAAGCAATTTTGATCAGGTCAGATACTAAATGTGAGCATCTCTCTCAACAAGATTTCGAACTGTGGTTTGAGAAATATGGAATAGGCAAAAGCCATGAAGAAACAATAAACTAAGGAAATGTATTTGCATTACTTTTCCCGGAGAAGGTTCATGACCATTCCAAAAAACATAGGTCTGAATAACATCAAGGCCTCCATCTTTGGCCTTTTGAATAAGGTCTGGCCACATCTGCAATAACAAACATGTGGATGAATGAAAAAATGGAAAAAAAGAAAGTGAATCAGATGCAAGAAATGGTTGAAAAAATAAATTTTGATGCAGCCATGATGCAAATTTGGAGTGGAGTGTGTACTTGAGGTGTGCTTCTTGGGTAGTGAATGGAGCCAGAGATCAAAATTCTCCTCTTTCCATCAATCATTATGGCTTTGTGGTCATAAGTGACAGAGGCTGTGACAGCAGAAACCCACAAAAACAAGAGCATGAACACCCCTCCATGAAACTCTCCCTTCCCCATTGAACTCTCTTGCTATATATGTATATGAAACCAACAATGGTGTGCTTCTCTCTTTCCTTCAGTCTTGTTTGCTCATTTAAAGCTTGAAAAGAGAGAAGAAGCTTTGTTGGTAGTTTTTGTTTGTGGGAAGTGGCTTCTTTTTATACCTGTGTATTCTTTTGAGAAGGAGGCTCTTTTGTTACTTCTACTAGGTGAGGTGTGTGGGTTTGATGGATGAGTTGATGCAAATGTTGCTGCTTTATATAGATTTGGAGAGGGAAAGAAAAGGAGGGAAGAATGGGACCCTTTTTCTGTTCTTCTTTTTCTTATCTTCATCCTTCACACGTAACAACTGCGCAACATTGACCCTTAAGATATCTTTGCCTTTTGCTTTGGGAATTGTAAGTTGAATTTGGGTAGCAAGATTACATTCAGAGTGTGATTTCACTTTAGTGATTTTGCTTTATCATGTTCAGTGAAAAAGATATGAAAATTGAAGATGAAAAATGACCATCAAGGCTTACTCTATACACCATTTCTTGACAGAGGAGCTTAAACTGTCACTAAAGGGTTTAAATTTATAACAATAGTTTGATGTTTTATCCAACAACTAAAGCCTTTAACGATAAGATAGTGCATAGTACATATTTAAAACCCAACTAATTAAAAAATAATGAAAATTGATTTAAAAAATTGAAACTTAATTAAATTATTTTCTTAAGATTTTTTTATCTATTTTTTAACTTAATGGTTTAGTTTGGATTTTAG
>Ga0123340_1007651_pt1 | contig 10302 bp, 6 predicted proteins | sample SirMexnodulemix_FD_89961 | JGI IMG/M metagenome (GOLD analysis project Ga0123340, IMG submission 89961) | Root nodule microbial communities of legume samples collected from Mexico - Siratro Mexico nodule mix | ecosystem: Host-associated > Plants > Roots > Nodule | place: Mexico: Nepantla...
GTATATAATTACATAAGGTTTTTTTCATAAAAAATAGATTAATATGTAATACTAAATTTATCTATAAATAAAAATCTCATAAAAAAAATCAAAAATTTCTTTTAATTTCTTCATCTCTACTCCTGTTTAACTAGGATTAGACAATTCCTTTTGAATATAGACAATTCCTTTATATCTAAATTTTTCTGATTTTTGCTCTTGCACAATATTTCTCATTTTATCCATTTAACTTTTTTTTAATAAATATGACCTATTTTTTCAACTATGGCTTATGTAAATATGTATACTATACACGTAAATAAACTTGTGGTTTGATTATACATCGAGGATGTAGATAAATGTATACAAAATTTAACTTGGAAATTTATTTTGAAGATACATTAATTGTATTTGGTAAAAAAAATTGTTTCTATGAGGATTATGATTTAATAACAACATTAGTAATCAATTAGTTGATAAAAGAAGCATTAATCAAGAATATCAGTTGAGATTTTTTATTTCTATATTTGTTTAATTAAAACAAGGGTTATAATGTCAGTATATTAATTTACATGAATTAATTTATTATATTTTATTGAAATTAATATGCCATATAATATAATTAGGTAGCTATTTATGATAAAGCAATTAAAGAAATCATTTAGTAGCCATTGCTGTTTTTTCATAAGCCAAATTTAATAATAAAAAAAGAGTAAGTGAGATCTTAAAGGTGCTCACCTGGCAGAAAGGATTACTTACGTAATGAAACAAAATCAACAGCAACAAAATATCCCCACCCATGGCAGAATGCACACAGATCCTAACTCTGTTTTATAAAAGAAAAATTGACACATTTTTTTTATTTCACAAAAGATATTTTAAAATATAAAAACTATATTCTAAATTAAATAAATATAGAGTGGTGCCATTTTCTTATAGAATACGGAAAGGAATGTATGTACAATCACGACGTACAATTACTCGACAATGTGATATCAGTGGTCAATCTCCATCAGCTGCTAAACATTCCAAATAATATAACGTTACAAAAAACATATTTTATTATATCTTTATTTTTATTTTATTTTTTTGTTTGGATAAGAGAATGGCAAGTGAGAGTTGAAAAAGATTTAAAAAAAGAATTTGGCTATTATTGAATTAAAAGAAATAGTGAAAAGTAATAAGAAATAGAATGAAAACTTTATAAATAATTTAATTGATGTAATAGAATAATTTTTTTAGTTCATGTATTTAGAAAATAGCCAAAGTATTATCATATTAAAATTGAATTGATTAAATGTTAGAAATGTTTTATTACCTATCACTTGCATTTTGTACTGAGCGTTATTAATTGAAAAATAATCATCAGCTATCTAATAAAGTTTGTGTATATAATATTTTAAAATAACTTAAGTGTAATTTTTTAAATATATATATATATATATATATATATAAATTAAAGTTGAAATAAAATGAAAATGAAAAAATAATATAAAATTTAGAAAAAATAAAATTTCTAACGCAGAAGAATAAATTAAAATAAATTCTCTTCAAAACCATTAATTATCTGGTGAATCCTAATAAAATGTCGGCGAACTAAAACTAAAATTATAATTGAAAAAATATTAATTGGACTTTAAATTTTTAAAATAGTATTGGGATAAAAAGAAAATATTAGTGCATATTTAATAATTTTCTTTTTATGAAAAGAATAACATGATTTCAAAACTTTAAAAAATAAAGAAGATATTTGTGGTGAGATTGGAATAGATGGTAGAAAGTCTTTACCTATAAATAAAGTTAATGGTATGTAAAAATGATAGATAATTAAATGTTTAATATAATTGAAAGATATATAAGTATCTAGAGGAAAATTTTTAACGTGATAAAAGTACTGTCTCAGAAAATTTGTCTTTAATTTTAAGGTGATTATGAAAAATCAAATTGTCTTGATTGATTTTGTAATGGATTCAAAAGAAGTTTGACCTAAAAAGAATCAAAGAATAGAGGTTTTCTTATTTTCACATGTAGAAGATTCTTTGTTAATATTTTTTACACCCAACAACATCAAACACTTCAATAGAATGTGATTTAAATATATACATTAATTCGTACATTGTAAATCACATGCAATAAAAAATAAAACATCATTTTTACTTGAGCGTTGTCACTTAAAGGGTATTGAAAAAAATTTAATTACTTCTTCCGTTGAAACGAAACTTAAGAAGTTAAGACGACTAAAAATTTTGTGACAATATTTGTGTGACAGTTATGATTAACTTACTAATTATTTTTTGTTACAAACTTTCAAATTTATCACAAACTCTACTTAATATATTCTCTCAAACTTTATGACTTGACTATTTTCACAAATTTATAACAATTTATTTTATAGCGATAACTATTTTAATCCTTTTGCTACTAGTTGGTGTTTCATAATGGCTATTGATCTACTTTCAAAGTTTATACCAGCATTACATAAGATACTGATCAAAATTAAATGTGTGTTGGTCATTTTAATAAAGATTATAGATATATTAGCTATCTAAATATGAGTTGGTCATAGAGAAAGTTCATCAACATATAAGAAAAAAAATTACAAATTTAATATTTTAGGCTTTATTTGGTTGGAGGAGTAGATTTGAGGGAATGGACTTGAAGGATTTGAGTGGATTGTCTGTGGATGATAGAATTGTTTGAATTAATGGATAGATGGTAAGATTTGAAGAGATTTGAGGGGATTGATTATGAAAGTTTGGGAATGATTTGATAAATGTTATAGATTTGTTTTAATTTTTTTAATTGATATATTTTTGAAATTACTAATTGACCCTTGTAGATAATGAAAACTTTAAATCCACTAAAAGGGGTTTTGTAATTTTCAAAGTTATGATCCATTTATAAGGGTATTTCGTAATTTTCACTTCATTTATGAGGATTATTTCGTAATTTCAAGTTATATCTCTTCAAATCTCTTCACATCATGAAGATATCATCTTGTAAATCCCTCTTCATCCATCTTCTCAAATTAGGTTAACCAAACAACATTCATCCTCCCAAATCTATAATCTTCTACGCTAAATCTATCAAAATCAGTTCAACTAAAGCTTCATATTGAAGAGAATATATTTGTTTTTATATAGATTTGATTTTTGTCTTATTCTTATTTAATCTTTCCCATGTTTCATTTCTCAATTCTTCCAATCATATCAAGAAATAAAAGACGATGTTATATTAGAAAAGGAAAGAAAACAAGGTATTTTATGAAAAGATAAACTTCACATCTTATTTCCACTCACACACCTTACAACACACAAGTAACATTAAAAAAGAGGAACAAGAACAACATGAAACATGATATAAAAACCTTAATCGCATATTTATGGTAAGGCCTCATGAAAGAGGAAGAGGATTGTAAGAAATGGGAACCAAGACTAGATCTGTTTTCCTTCTAGAGTAGGCTCCCAAAGCTTCATTCATTTCGAGGTTTTTCTTGTTTCCATTTGGAAGTTCCCAATCAAAATGGTAAAGTAGTTGTGCAAGACAAAGTTCAACACTAGATACCCCAAAAGAAATGCCGGGACATATTCTCCTTCCAGCACCAAAGGGTATGAGTTCATGATGGGACCCTTTATAGTCAATTGCACAGTCCATGAATCTCTCAGGATAAAACTTTTCTGCATCACTCCAACACTCAGGATTTCTTCCAATGGCCCATGCATTTACTATCACTTTGGTTCCCATAGGTATTCTATACCCTCTCACCTCACAGGTTTCTCTACATTCCCTTGGGAGAAGAAGAGGGAAAGGAGGGTGCAGTCTCAGTGTTTCTTTGATCACTGCTTTCAGAAATTTTAGCTCCTCAAGTGATTCTTCGTTGCTGTATCCTTTGCTACCAATAACTCTTCTAACTTCTTCTTGAGCTTTCGTCATTACTTTAGGGTTTTCCAGCATCTCTGACATGGCCCATTCTATAACTGCAGATGATGTATCAGTTCCAGCACCAAACATGTTCTGCACCAGGAAAATGAGTTCAAATTCATTAGCTTTGGCATGCATATTTATTTATTTATTATCAAAAGGTTTACTTTGTCAATGTTTCTAAGAAAATAATTGAAATAAGCTTAAAAGAAGAAGTCATATGTGTGGAAATGCATATAAAATATTGCATGTGCAAAATCTTACATATCATGTTTGAGTTCACTCTACTTTTGAAGACGAAAAGCAATCAGGAAAGGGCATGAACATTTAGGAAACATTTTTGCTCAACATAGATGAAAGTGAGGATCTTTTGTATTCTCTTTTTGCTTTTTGATTTTAATTTTTTTCTGAAACAATTTTGAACTGTTTAGCAATTAATTTCTCATACAAAATCTAATAAATTTTAAAAATTATTATTGAATTGTTTTTTTTTTAGAAAATAAGAAACAAAAATTATTGAAAAATGATAAATTTTGCCAATTATTTGAACAAGCTTGTTTAATTCTATTTTGAAAACTAAAATTAACTTTCACTAATAAAAATCAAACACACATCCTCTTTATTATTTCTCCTTTTCTCCTTTGGATTGGTTAATGTCATTTCTTAACACTTTTCATGACAAATCTTTCTTACTACAAAAATGTGAAATAAAATATGTTAGAAGCTGAAAGGAGATTGAAGAAAATTGTAAAAAGCCTTATTCATACATGCAGAAATAATCTAACTCCACCCAAACATATTGAAGTCAGTAATAATAAAATAAATGTTATTCTTCTAACAATGATGAAACTTCCCTCGTATTTATATTTTACTCTTTATTCCTCCTCCCTTGTCTCCAGAACCTTATTATGAGAGTTTTTCTTTTCAAATTTCCCATATATATAATATAGTAAAATCAGCAAAAATGGTAACCGAAAGTATGCACACACTCACCAACATTACAGCCTTGATGTTGTCGATTGTCAAAGGATATTCGAGGGCACCTTCATTTTTAATATTTAGAAGAACAGAAAGGAGACTATTAACCTCCACTTCACCAATATTTTTTTCTGCCTCTCTAATGATATTTCCAATTATTACGTCATATTTTCTATGCAACTCCTCGAGTCTAGGTTTCTCCCCACTGATCACATGAATCCATTTGTGAGAAGGGAACAAGTCAAAAATAACTACACCTTCGGACAGCTTTACAAGTTTCTTGACAACAGATATGAACTCTTCTTGGCCCTTGCATTGTACACCAAAAGCTGCCCTTGCAGTGATGCCACTTGTCATGCAGGCCACTTTCTCACTGAGGTTCACACAAGAACCGGTTTTGGTCTCAATATATCTCACTAAATTCATCACTTCTTCTTCTCTTATTGATCCAAATGACCTCACACGTGCGTTGCTTAGAAGCTCTTGTGAGCATATTCTTCTTAGCTGCTTCCAATAGCCCCCATATGGTGCAGTGGCAATGTCAGTGGAACCATAACACATGATGTCTGCACCAATTTGATGGGGTCTTTGAGCAAAGGTGGCATCATAGGTTTTCATGACATCTTTGGCAACTTCTGGTGAAGAAACCACAATGGTTGATGCCTCACCAAGCTTTAGGTGCATGAGAGGGCCATGTTTTAGGGCTAGTTCTCTCAAGCGATGGTGGGGTAGAGAGCCAACTAAATGGTGTATGCTTCCAATGAGCGGTAGCTTCCATGGCCCTGGGGGAAGGTTCAATGTTTCCACTGAGATTTTGGATCTCTTTCCCACTTTTAGAAACTGGGAAACTAAAAGGATGAAACTCAGGGAATATAGAAAAAAGGGTAGGAATGAGATCAAGTGATGATCCATTAGGAATTTCTGTGGCAAGTGAGCAATATGAGAGGAAAAGCTATATATAGAACTTTTGTTCCACACAAAATAGTATCAACAAATTGATTGTTGAAGATAATGAAAATAATTTTGTTTCTGTTTGTTCCCATTGCTAATTTTGTTTTCCTATTTTAAAAAAATATCATTAGTACAAAAATGTGACTTTTAAGTTAGACATTTCTTCTTACAATATGCAAAAACTCCAGAGATCTTTTCTCTTTCTTATTGATTAAATCAAAATTAACCATTTCTTATTGATTATACCATACATTCTTATCTAACTTTCAATTAATTTACACACAATACCAAATTTTGTCAACGGATTCACAAAGCGTTTTAAAAGTCTAATAAACTTTTAGAGTAAGTCTCTAATAATTCAATAAATTATGAATTATATTAGATATTGACATGTTTTAATGGCTCTTGGTTATCTAATTTTGTGTGGGTATATGTAATGAAACTGAGGCGAATCTAAAACTTCCATAAAGAAATAATTTTCGAAATGATATTTTTACCATCACTGAAAAAATATTTAATTGTGTTTTTCTCATTTGTATCTTGAAGTTTTTTATTTTAAGAAATACTAGTTGTTATATTTATTATTATCTGATTATTAGATATAGGATTTATTAGTTTTATGTAAAACATATTTTTTTTTATAAATTTACATATAAGTGAAAATTTCCAACAATCATGACATTTTCATGTCTGTCAATTGTCTAAATCATGCCAAAAAATTTATTAGAAATAGATAGTGAAATCATGCATATGCCATATATAACCGAACAATATGTTAAATCACAAAAATTATTGTAAAACCGAAATTAGTCAATCTACCCAATAATACCATCTTTGTTTGTAAATATGAGAACTAACAAATAACATTAAGACAGACAATAAATCACTTATATGTTGTAAACTCCGAACAACTAAAAAAATATTTCTCAAAACTAAAAAAAATGTGCAATCACCATAAGAATATGCATCATCCATATACGTACCAAAGAAATAACAAAACTCATTTTACAAGTAAGATGAAGATGATTAAATTATGTGGTAAACTTCAAGTTACTAAAGAAATATTTCTAAAAGCAACTAACAAAATTATATGAAATCGTTTTCAAACCATTACCTGTTTCTTTTTGTAGCTTGAGTCCTCCTCTTATATAGTTTGATGAAGATGAATGTTTATGTGTTTAGACTTCAAATTTAATTCATTGTAATCAAGTTTCCTCAATTAGGCAGAAACCTGATATGATCATTTAATAAATCATCGAATATATTTCTATATTTGTTATCAAATTTATAATATAATCACTGCCAAATATATATACTTTTTACGGGTATAGTATGCTTAATCAGTTAATTTTTATTTTAAATATTATAAAATTATATATATATGATTTTTTCTTTCTTTTTTTTTTCTCTCTACCTATCTTTACATAGATATATAGAAGGAGAGTAGTCATCAAAACTGCAAAGACATTGACCGGTAAGCTTTTGATCAGTACTATCCTAAAATACACATGGATATAGGGTGTTTAAAATGACATTTCTTAATTATTAAACCAAAAATATAAACTTAATTTCTTCATAGTTTAATTAAACTTAACAATAAATACTGAACTAGTTAATGTTAAATTAAACTAAACTATTTATAGGTTTAATTAATTATTTTTATGTTAAAAAATAAACTGATTCTATTATTGAATTATTACAATTACTGAATTATATCTTTTTACCAAACTAAATAAAACCAGAAATTTACTAAACTATATTTTTTTTCTAAACTAAAATATTATTAATGAAAGGAAATTTGAAATCAAAGTTCGAAAAAAAAAATGAGCTCAGATGTGTCATGAGTCGTCTGAAGAAGATCAGAGGAGTATGATAGACCCATCCATCACAAAGACACAGACTCGTCACAGCTCGTAGAATGCACCAGCCGGGAATCGAACCCGGGTCTGTACCGTGGCAGGGTACTATTCTACCACTAGACCACTGGTGCTTTTGATGTAAGAATGCGATAAAAGAACCTATGTGTAAGTTCTACGGATATTGTGATTAGGTTTGATAAATCATGTATTGTCCTTATTTGTAAAAAACTTTTCCCTCTTTATGGGATTCCTATTTTTACCAAATCTACTTTTGTTTCTTGAATACCATTCATTTGACATGATTAAATATGCTAGTTAAACTCTTCAAGATTATTTCATCGGGTAGAAATAATTTTTCAAATCAATTAATTTAAATGAAATAATTGAAAATTATTAAAAGTGAAAAGGTATGAGTGAATTGTTTAGGATCCACTTACTTGATTTAACTAAAGTGGAAGAGAATTAAATTATTTAAATTATTTGTTCCATCTTAATAAAATTCACTTATATTATATTCTTAATTGAAAAATTGTTTAAAAGTTTTACTAATTTATCTATTTTCTATTAGCATTAAATAACTTTATATTATTTACAAAAAAAAATATTTAGAAAAGAGATTTTCTTTCTCATTTTTCTTTTAAGTGAATAACATCTTATTTGAGTGCTTGTTTTTCAATCTTAGTATTTGATCTAAACTTACGTATAAAATATATTTACTTTTTTTTATATCAAAGAATATATTTTGAATTAAAATAATATTGGTTAGGTAAAAATTATAATAATTTTATAATTAATGGAAGTCCATTAACATAAATGATCAAACATTGTAATATTTATATTAATTACACACATTTATCAAAATATAAATTCCTATATTTAAAAAAATAATAATTGTGGTTGCATTTACATGGATTTCTGAGGTGCATTCATATAGAACATTACACAAGAAGTCTACCATAGTCTTATGATTGTGTCAGCATTGGTGTGTGAGATATACTTATATAAAAATTTAGAATTTAGTTAGAGGTTCGACCACAAGGATGTGGTGTATTTTCGTTGACATGGGAGGTGTGTTAATATATAAAATTAGACAAAGTTCATTCATAAGAATGTGACTACATTCACATGAGATGTATAAGGTGTGCTTATGTATAAAATTAGACGAACTTCAATCATAGGACTGTGACCATGTTTGTTGGATCAAATTCTTATTATCACTACGTCAAAATTTATAACTAATAATCAAAATACAACTCTTTATTACCTAAGAGTGTAACAGCCTAAGTACCACAATTCAATTATGAGTTGACCCCCTTGACATACACCATGAGATCATTTATGCCTTCTTAAACAATCTCTTTTTCAACCATTATCACTTCGAAAAAAATTGATACCACCTCAATAATGTTCACTTGGATATGTATATATTTATTCCACCATGTTCTAATACTCATCTCTATTATCATACTTGTCCTCAATTTAAATTACTAAAACATATTTACTTTAATTAATAGTTAACATAAAAGGAAGTATATTAATTTTTCTTTAGACCTTAGTTTCGTAACTTATTTCTAAATCATACATTTAATCATTTTTATTCTATTATTTAATTATTTAAACTTTATTCCATTATTATTGGATACTTTTGTTTGGATATTTATATAGTTATAATTTTTTTCTTAATATTTGAAATAGAAGAAAAGAAAATGTACATCCTTTTTATATTAAATACTTGATAATACCATATATTTTTTTTAATTTTTTATAAAGATTTACTTAATTAATATTTGAAGCAGAAAATAATTAGGTAGAAGTATACCCGTTTTTCGGTGAAGCTGAGAATAAAAATGATGATGAAGGAGAAAGTTTTACTTCGAAGATAAAAAAGAGATAATCAAACCTACACTGAGTTCCGTCCCGTTGCCATTCCTACAAATCACACATAAAAGAAAATTATGTTTAAGATTCAAACATAGGATTGTGGTTGAGTCCAGATGGGTAGAGATTTGCATGAGGTGTAACCATAGGGCTTTTGACCTTGTGGTGTGGGTTTGAACCCATGGTGGGAGTCAAAATTTCTTACTTCAAAATCTTTACCTGAGTTGTTGGAAGAGTAGAACCTTTTAAATCAAATTGTGGACGAAGAATAAACTTTGCAATAGGTTTTTCAAATATCAAATGAAAGTTTATTTAAATAAGACTCTTACACTCAAATGAATAAGAGTGAATAATAAATTAAAAGATTATAATTAAAAATGACAAACAAACAAACAAATTAAAAGATTATAATTAAAAATGACAAACAAACAAACACATTTGTACAATAAATTAATAAATTACAGTTAGGAATGACACACAAACTAACATTATGTGTATGCTGTGAACCCTTCTTAACTTTAAGAGTTATTAAATTGAATTTAAACATATTTATCTCGTCCTTATTCACATAATTTTTCATATTTTAATATGTTACATTATTTTATACTTTGCTTTAAAATTATGTTATATTTTTTCTTTTCAGAAAATATGCATCCTTTTTATACTAAATTAGGATTCTTTTATCAATTCCATTCATGATAATATTATATTTAATTTATTTATTTATTATATTTTA
>Ga0123340_1007652_pt1 | contig 10302 bp, 5 predicted proteins | sample SirMexnodulemix_FD_89961 | JGI IMG/M metagenome (GOLD analysis project Ga0123340, IMG submission 89961) | Root nodule microbial communities of legume samples collected from Mexico - Siratro Mexico nodule mix | ecosystem: Host-associated > Plants > Roots > Nodule | place: Mexico: Nepantla...
TATATATTTAGTTATGATTTGAGTTTGTATTCTGATCTATCAAATTTTGGAAATTATTGTTTTTTTATTGTGAAATTGGTTCAACACTGAATATGTCAAATGATAACTACAAGTAATATTTACTAATTTTCTAGTAAAATTTAATATGTGTAGCTTTTAAAAAAAATAAAAATTAAAAATAAGTTATTTATCTATCTCAAAATTATTGTTACGTGGAATGGTTTAATGTTTGCGACTATTTTCCTTCCTCATGTGGTGATGCAAAATATCCAAGCCAGAAGTGAAAACAATATCTGGAAATGTATGTGGTAATAGAGGAAAGGTTTGGCTTGCAAGATCATTTCACTCAAGCTTCAAAGAGTGACTCTTGGATGAATTCTTAGATAAACATGATCTTCAAAAGTTTACAAAAAAAACTTGAAAACGAAAACAATTAAAGAAAAATACAAGAAATAAAGATAATACTAGAAATTAGAACAACACTTTGTGCACATCCATGAGATAAGCAAGATGGTGATTCGTCACTTATGACCTAGCCTACAAAATAAGAATCAATGTTAGGAATTGAAAAAGACCTTGCGCCACTCAAATCCATGAGATAAGTAAGATGGCAAATCGTCACTTATGACCTAGCTCACAAGATAAGAAACCCCAAGAGAGAAACTCTCCACCTCCCTTTAATGAACTCCAATGTGCCATCAAGAGATAAGTTTTGAAGTGTCACTCTAAAATAGGCAAAGGAGAAACATCTCTTGAGATATGATGCACTCAAGATTTTCCAAAGATTTCTTTCATTTCAAATCTGTCAAAATGAATACAATATTATGTTCTTATATAGACTTAGTAGAAGATGAAAAGACAAGTCAATCCCTTCCCTAAGTCCAATCTAAACATAAAAAAAATAAAAAATAAAATTATATTTTTTCCCATGGATTTGAGTGATGCAAGGTTCTTCCCAATTTCTATTGATTCTTATCTTGTGGGCTAGGTCACAAGTGGCAAATCACCATCTTGTTTATCTCATGGATTTGGATGGCGCAAGGTGTTGTTCTAATTACTAGCATTGTCTTTATTTCTTGCATTTTCTTTCAATGTTTCTCGTTTTCTAGCTTTTCAGGAACTTTTGAAGATCACCTTCATCCGAGAATTCATCTAAGAGTCACTCCTTGAAGCTTGAGTGAAACGATTCTACAACCCAAGCCTTTTCTCCATTACCATAAATGTTTCCGGCTCCTGTTTGCACCTCTGGCTTGAGAAATCCGCATTAGTTGGTATCAGATCTTTAGGTACACTCAAAGCTTTTGGGTTTTCTTAGGAAGTGATCAAAACATTTTATCAACCACGTGAAGAACAACTTGGATTTTTGAAGATTAGCTCAACTGAAATTCGGGACGAATTTTCTTGAAGAAGGGGATGATGATGTGATCTGAAAAATATAAAATAAAAAAAAATTTCTTTTATTTTTTTGTGTTTAGTTTAGACCTAGGGAAGGAATAAGTTTGTCTCTTCCTCTTCCACTAGGAGTCTATACAAGGACACCTATTGTACTCATTTCGAGAGATTTGAAATGAATATAATTTTTTTAAAATCTTGAGTGTGTCATATCTCAAGAGATGTTTCTCCTTTGCTTATTCAAGAGTGACGCTTCATAGCTTGTCTCTTAATAGTGCATCGGGATTCATTGAAGGGATGTAAAGAGTTTCTATTTTGGGGTTTCTTATCTTGTAAGTTAGGTCACAAGTGACGATTCACTGTCTTACTTATCTCATAGATTTGGGTAGCATAAGGTTCTTCCTAATTCCTACCATTGATTCTTATCTTGCGGACCAGGTCACAAATAGCGAATCACCATCTTGCTTATCTCATGAATTTGGATAGCGCAAGATGTTGTTCTAATTCCTAATATTGTCTTTATTTCTTACATTTCTTTAATTGTTTTAATTTTTGAATTTTCTTCAAAGTTTTGAACGTCACGTTCATCCAAGAATTCAACCAAGAGTCACTTATTGAAGCTTGAGTGTAACAATCCTACAACGTAAGCCCTTTTTCCATTGTCAAAGACATTTCCAGCTTCTGTTTTGCACCTTCGACTTGGAGATTCCGCATCATGTGGGTAGAGGGAAAAATTTATAGAACCAATAATTCTTTTAAACTTTTAACATTCTATTTTAATTATATTGAACACACTCATTTTTTTCAAACATTCTTATTTTTGTTCTCCCTGAGAATTTTCATCTTAAGTTGTTACAATCAAATGCAGGGGAGATTAAAACTAAACTTTTTTGTCAAAAATTAAATCATTTTTTTCAAACATTCTTATTTTTGTTCTCCCTCAGAATTTTCATTTTCATCTTAAGTTGTTGCAATCAAATGCAAGGGAGATTAAAACTAAACTTTTTTGTCAAAAATTAAAATTGCTTCAGTACAAGTAAAATTAATTTTGTATAGAAATTAATGAAAAAATTTAGTTCAACTTTCATATAAAAAAAAATTTACCTAAAAAAAATATTTTTATTATCTTCTCCCTGAGTCTATAGAGATTTTTGTCTCTCAACAGTTGTGAAGTGAGTGACAATTTTTGTTAATAAAGTGAGGGATGCTTACTTTATTTTTTCTTATATGGTGCTTATTTTTTTGTTTTCCTATAACATGTTTTGAAACACTTTAAAACCTATGTCAAAGCAACAAAAGTCCTTTAAAACAGAAACCAAGGTAGAGAACAAATGCATGACCCACTTATGACTTAATGATGGTCATCTTAAGCTCAAACATGGATTTTATAGTAAAATAATATATTTTCTCCCACAGACAGCACTCTCTGCGCTAAATTTTAGTATTTTAGTACTTCTTCAACCAAACCAACGTGCAACAAAATTAACAAACCAATTCATGTATCACACTATGGGAGCATTCTTCTCAGATGAATGCTGAGGGAAAGGTACATTGCACTGCAACATACTCCAATAATTTACTGGTGTGTTCCTCAAACTATGTAACAGGCCTGAGATTCCAAATATATGAGACAAGTTTGATCAATTTTCCCTCCACCTATCATTGACAGAGCTTCAAATGGACCATAGAATCAGAAGAGAAAACTTTGCACATGCTTTAGGAAAAAAAAAGAAGATAGAATAATAAAGTTTTCAATATAATGGGAAAAATTTCTACCTACGGTTCCTTGACAATTACAAACATTTTATTAAATCTATGATTACACAACAAAATGAGCTGTGCTTTGGGACCACAATATGACCATACATATCAATAACAAAGGAATAAACATAATAAATGGATAATATAATGTAAGCTAATAAATTAATCAAGAAAATGTAAGCTAATATAAATCCTATTAGATTAAGATGGAGGATCAACTCATGCAGAGTGAGACTGTAATCATAAAATCATTGATAAAAATCCTAGAATGTGAGAGAGCAGTGAATGGAAGGAACACTGTATATATCTCAACAGTTCTATAAAGAAAAAATGAGAAGAAATCATGCAACATTATTTAAGAATAATACAAGCTATTACCACCCCAAAGACTGAGAATCAAGCATATACCCAAATACGGGTTGAAAAATTTACAAGAGAAATCCCCATGCCTGAGAACATCATGTGTTCCATTAATATGAAAACCGGCACTGCTTACCTCTATAAATTGTCATCTAAAAGTTTTAAGCCTCTTATAGTGATTAGGTTAACTGGATCAATGGAGGGTTACCAGCCGGGCACCTCTGTCGGCGGGGCCTTCTGGTTGTCTTGCCCCAACCTGTTAGGCTTCTATCCTCCAATCCAATTTCAATGTTATTAAGCTGCTGCATAAGTGGGGTGCTAGTTTCATTTGTTGCCACCGGTGTAGGGGGAGAGGGGGCAACCTGTGTCCGTCGCCTCCCCCGGCCACCACCATTCCTAGATGAGCTTCTCCTAGTTAATCCTGAATTCCATGAATAACCTGTTCCCCTCATGATCCCACCAAATGTCTGAAGATCTTCTGTTACTTCATGCCTTGATAAAGATGCAAGGCCAGGAAGAATGTCCCTTTGGAAGTCCCTTCGCTGCCGCCCTCTCCTTGCTGGCCCCTTTCGTGTCCGAGTTGGTAACAAAGTAATTGTTTCTTCCACTTTGAAGTTTTCAGGAACAAGAGGCTTGGGCATGTAGTCTTCTTCCTTGGTGTATGGCAAGTTCAATGTCATTGCCTCAAAGTAATCCAATCCTCCAGAGGAACGCTCATCCATGTCCTCAGCATCTTTTTCCCTTGATACATCACAATTTCCCTCTAGATTATCTTTGCGTGAGGAAACTATATCTGCGAACCAATTTAGCAGGTCCACCTTTGGACATTCTGATGGACTTTCACTGGTCACACCCTCCACTTCACAGGAAAGAGATGACAGGACAACAATTGCCTCTGCTGCATTTGTCATGAGTTCATTATCCTTTGGCTGTTCAGCTGAATTTTTTAGGACTTGCGATGATTGTAGAGAAGTTTCAAGAGGCTTTTCTTCGGAAATAACATTGTCCTCTGTCTCAAGAACAACAGGGGCTTCTAAATCTATATCTGTCTTCATTTTTACATTGTCACTTGGTATAGTTGTGAAAGATCCTTCATCCTCACTCATACTCAAGTTCAGATCAATTTGATTTCTAGAGTCTGCTTTTGTAGGAGACCTTGTCTTGCTAGCAGCAGTTTCAGTCAATGTTTCTTTGTCCAACTCAGCAGCAGCAGCATCACAAGGCAAGTTAATATCAAATATCTGATTTTTCCTATTTTCCACTGCTTTTACATCAGATGGATTAGGATTTGATACAGACAGAGAAGTGATTGAAGACAACTCCTTGGCAAAAATATGAGGCTTCTCAAATATGGGAACACCAAGAATTTTCTTATCCCTAGAACTTTCATATACCTCTGTCCGCCTCACCTCAATGTCATTGGAACACAAAACTGAAGTTATATTGTGCATAATAGGCTCCTTTCCAGTTTCATCGTTGTTGGACAATGAGGCAGTACGGAATAAACCTGACTCACCTGCAGAGTTTTGTACTCCATTCTTACAAGTTGTTTTTCCTCTAAGCCAGGGTAACACAACATGACACTCCTCATTCTTCTGTTCTCCATCCATTATCCCAATGCCTGACTGGGGAACTAAGTTGTTGGATGAACCATTCGGAAGCAGAACATTCAAGTCAATATCTTTTCCAGACTTCATGTTATTACAATTTGAATCTGAACCCTTACAGGATTTGGATGAAACATTGTTGATAAAGTGATCAGGAATTATCTTACAATCATTTTTATGATTGAGATAGTCGTAGCTAATAGAAGAGATGTTCAAGGATGGTTCCTTGGACCCAGAGGAAGACCCAGGGCAAAATCCATTCTGTAGAGGTGCATCACAACGAGAACCTGTGTTAGGCTTGGGATTCATATTTAGAGGCCAGCATTCTTCCAATATCCCATTGCTTTGTGACTGGGAACTCCTAGTCAAAGCACCAGATGCATGACATGGAGGTGTCTGAATTGACATCAACCTCTGGCTTAGGCTGCTATTGGCCATTTCCCAAGATGAAGCTGAATGAGACCAAGACTTAGATAAATCAGAGGAAGGAGCAGCTGCAAAAAGACCAGGTCTAAGTAATGGTATCACAGACTCAGGATGCTTGTTGATGGGGTATTCATGATTTCTTTCACTGATATGCAAATCACTAACTGTTTTTTCCCTCCAGATGTCAGCCTTGTTTCGACCATTTAGATAATCAGATGCAGGTTCATGAAATTTGCTAAGTGCATCTTGTAATGTTTGGGAAGATAAGGGTGATTTCTCCAGTCTGAGGACGTGAGGACCAGATTGTGTGTTGCTATTAGCTTTCCCTGTCAATGTTTGCAAAATGATTGTCATGGAATAATTATAATCAGAAGTAAATATCAATAGGGATTGTTACCAGATAAAAAACACAAATGTACTCCAAAAATATAGAAAGACAAAGGAAACAGATTTTAATTTTACTTGGTGCAAAAAGATTCAATTTTACTACTAATAAAAATAGTTTATAAACATGAAACAAGAAGAAAGGCAACAAAGTGTATAGTCTACAGTAATTCAGTCTCTAACCTGCCCCAGGCACTGACTGATACCACCCTTTTCCACCCCTATTGTTCTCAAAATAACCATTATTTTGGGCCCAACTGTCAGTTCCATGATGTGAGTTGAGCAACTGTTCCCTAGATAAACCAAAAAACTCTGACTTTTGTTTGGGAGCGGCAGAGTGATCAGAACATTCAGCTGCCCCTTGACAGGGATTACTGTTCAGAAGGTTAACATATGGAGAATTGTACGTTTCTTCCACCTGAAGAGGTTCGTTTAAGTCAGCCAAACCATTCCTTCTCCTTAAAGATTGCTGACATCTTGAAGTGTCTTCTTGATTGCCAGTCTTCTCACCATTGCCAAAAAAATGTTCCACATCACCCTCCTTTCCATTTTTACAGTTTCGATCAGGAAGGAAGAATGATGGATCACTAGTCTTTTCATCACTGAGCTTTTCACTTTCCTCCGTATCAATGTACTCATCAGCAGGAAGGTGAAGGTCAAACATTTTTCTCCTTACCTTCGAGGGTCTGGACTCAAGCACCTCAACATCTTTTGAACTACATCCATTTGGGGATGGAAACGGACTTGTTTGTTTGCCAATCCCTTTCATTGAATCCAAAGGAGAATGAATGCCCTCAACTCCTGACACCGATGTTTTAGCACAAGTAGAATTTCCCAAAGGAATATGCCATTTTTGTCCTGCATCATTTGTTAATTGAGATGCCATTTGACCTGTGGAACATGATGCCTCAATCGGTATCTGATTTCTGTTTAATTCTTTCTTTTTAACCTCACTCATCAAATCCCTTTGTATTCTGTACAATCGGTGAAGTTCATAGACCTGCTCAAAAATACATGGTTTAATTATATCAACAGGTTCAACAATCATGGAATACAACAAGAACTTAAGCTTAAAAAAACCATCACTTGAACCATGTTAAAGGAACTCTAAAACTGAGTGAACTTAATCTTTCAACATAATAGTAATGACAAGTTACTAAGTTATCAGCTCCTGCTGCAACTATTGAAAAATAACACATTTTAAGATGCATAAAGAAAAAAAAAATACAAAAAAAAAAATGAACTAACAAGATTCAATCGATAAATGCCGAATCCACACCATACAAACTATTCATGCTGCAGGGATAAGGACAAAGTTCGGAACTGGAAGTTTCCTACCTGATTTTTAAATATGGCCTCATGCTCAAGCATCATCCTCTTCACAACATCCTTATCATATCCAGAACATGCATCTGTTGCAGAACTTGGCAAATAACTATTATAGTACTGCCCATTAGAGAGCGATTTATCCCCATAGAATAGGGGCCAGCCACAACTGCTAGATTCCTCATTAAGATCTCTCATTGAGTAATATCCTGGAAGATTCTGGACTTTGGTTCCCATTCCTGATAATTGATCAGTGACATGCAAATAAGTATTTGAGCACAAATCAACATTTAAGATGCTGCAATGTATCAACTACCACAAACCCAATCAACAAAAAGCAGTCAAACAACTGAATAACACAAATCCAAACTAAATGGCATAACATGGAATCATAGCACAGAATCTCACAAATTGAATATCTAGAAACTTTCTATTTTTAACAAAAAAACGAATATCATTTGAATGGTTTAGTAAATCTCTCAACACACAAAGATCAACATGGTAAGAACTGGATTGATTGAATTTTCTGCACTTCAGTTCATTTGACCCCAAAAATAAGGGTGCCAAAACAAAGAATTGGATTCTTCAAAGTAAACCCCTGCATATAAAACCCCTTTATTCCTTCCCTTGTACTTGTTCCTATGACATGCATCTTAAATCTTAACCATTTGCAATTATAACCTATTTCTTTTTATTTCAAGCAATGTAAAGGTTTTAGTTACTGATGCTAAAAGCCACTAAATGCATGATGATACTTGAGCTAATGTTTGCCGAATACACTACGAATCAGAGCCTACTACTTTTAACATTAGGATACAAGAAAATGCGTTATATATTAAAAATTATTGTAGGAAATAACAATTACTGGTTCACATTACCATAACCAGTTGAGAATTCAAAAATTACAAATTCTTCCGGTTGCATATGGAAATGAAACACCCTTGAATAGAGGATTTTATGCCACCGACTGTGTAAATGCATTACCGTTACACTAGTGCTTGCTTTGACACATAAAAGAATTTATGATAGGGATCATTACTATTGTTAGCACAAACAAACCGGACAACAATAGTTGACCAAAAAACCACCCACCATTTGTTAAAGATGCAACAAAAAATTTGAAGTCAATTTATAGAAGGAATATAACAATTACTAGTACACATTACCATAACCAGTTGACAATTCACAAATTACCAATACTTAGGGAAGCAGATAGAAATGCAACACCCTTGAAAAGAACACTTTAAACCGCCGAATGCCTAAACGCATTACCGTTTCTCTACTGCTTACTTACTTTGACACATCAAAGGATTTATAATAGGGATCATTATTATTGTAATAACAAACAGACAACAACAACAACCGTTGAACAGCAAACCTCCCACAATTCGCTAAAGATGCAATAATAAATATGAAGTCAATCTAAGGCACCGATCCAAACAATATAAACTGGCCTCATTAAACCCAATCCGGAAACACTTCATTATATTGAATACCCGTTAGATTCTCTTGGTGTATCCTAATATTTTGTTGCTGAGAACTTTGCCCAAGAATGCCATAGGTCAACTAGTACAGTTGAACACAACCATTACCCTGCCAGTAATAATCACTCTATGGAAGTACTAACCAAATCCGCAAAACCACATTTGGTAGGAATGTGGAAAAGGTTCACAAATTCATTGATTATCCTAACAAGGCAAACAAAAGCTGAAATATATACATAAAAGCAGCACAAGCACAACAATAAACCTAAATCTTGGTAAAGTAGACAACCTTCTATAACACGAGTTTTATCAATGCTTTCAGATGCATGAAACACATCAAACTTACCAATTATTCTCAGGCCTAGGAAATTTCCAAACTCTCTGCAAATAGTTGGCGAAAATTTTCCAGAGCAATTACAAACAAGGCACATCATAAAGTCACCAACAATTTTAGGGAACACTGGTCCCTCACTTCAATTCAGACTTCAGAGGCAGAAAGATTGAGGGACCAAACACAGGACAAATGAATGACAAAATTCAATTAAACAGATCCACCATAGCAATTATCTAAACCAACACAACAGCAGATGGTTTCAACCTGAAGAAGCATTTCAAAGCCTAAAATTAAGTATCAGAACATTCCATCAACGAAATTCAAAGCCTAATTAAAAATGAAAACAGCTGTGCGCCGGAGTTCATTGGAGCAACAATCCCCAAACAACAGAATCCAAGGAATTTTCAACTTTCATCACAGTCAAAAAAGGACAGGAGAGAAAACAACAAAACCAAAATTCACCAACCGAAAAAAATAAATATACGGATACATAATTACATAAATTAATAAAAGAAAGAAAAAAAACAGTGAGAGTAAAAGCAAATTTACCTCAGACCCACATCCTCTAAACACCTCCTTTCAAGAATCCCAGAGATTCCACCATTCAAGGCACTAACACAATCAGGGAGAGAAGAGGGAGAGAGAAAGAGAGAGAAAATTCAGAGCCTTTTTAGTCTCCCACTATTTGAAGCCCAAAAGGGTAACTAGAACTGAAACCAATAACAATTATAAGACAAAATAACAAAGAGGGTGTTGTTGCAACACCATTGAAGGAGCTTAGATCGTCATCAGGTTGAAGAAAAGGAAGAGATTTCGATCTGCTGGGCCAGCCACTCTTCCTTCTCTCTCTTTCTCTCTCAAAGAACACTCACAAAATTAGGAGAAGAAAGAATGGACCTTTTTTTAGAGAGAGAAACATTTTTAAAGAGAGAGATCCCAGATAAGAAATCTTCTCACAAACAAACGACCTTCTAAGAACAGTGACATGAAATTTGTCAACATCCGGTCTCTTTTTATTCTCTGCTTTTTCATCACTCCTCTCTCTCTCTCTTTCTCTCTCTCTTAACCTTCCTTTACCATTTATACTATATAAAAATAAAAATATTGTTTTTGCTTTTTTTTTTTTCATAATATATTTTTATTTATCAGAAAAAAATGGGCATTTTTGGATTTTTTCTATTTTCCTTTTTTTTTCCAAACCATTTCAATTATTAAATATCTTAACATA
>Ga0123340_1007654_pt1 | contig 10300 bp, 9 predicted proteins | sample SirMexnodulemix_FD_89961 | JGI IMG/M metagenome (GOLD analysis project Ga0123340, IMG submission 89961) | Root nodule microbial communities of legume samples collected from Mexico - Siratro Mexico nodule mix | ecosystem: Host-associated > Plants > Roots > Nodule | place: Mexico: Nepantla...
AGGTGATCCGCATTTGGAATAATTATTTCAAATTCCTTTTTCACCCTTAAATTTATTTTTAAAATAAAAAAAAAAAAAAAAAACTGTACAGACTATTAATATGCTAAAAGTAACTGCAGTCATATCGAAGACAGCACAAAACCCTACAAATCACTAACTTCTCTTAACAGCACAACACACTACAAACAGAATGCCTCTTTCCTACTAGTAATAATAATACGTATATTATCTTTTAAAAATATATAAAATTAACATTAAATTTAAACTCATTCAAATAAAATAGTGTATAGAAAATATGAACACACAAGTGCACCAGTGCCTGTGTTTCTGCTAGTTACTATAAAGGCCAACCACACCCGCAACCTGGTGCAAACAATAATAAAGGCACAATACTACTTCAAAGGCCAACCACATTAGAAAACCAGGTGCAAGCAGGTAAGGCACAATTTTATTCAAGAACTTCACTTTTGTATTTTTTGGAAATTGTTACAGGTACATTATATCCCATTCCAAGAATGGGCTTTTAGAAAAAAGAACAAGTTGTGCACTCAATACCAAACAAACAAAGTCCAAGTCCCCCAAGATAATTTGGCAATTCACATTTTTTTTAACTACTTTACAAACCACGAGAGCTTCTTTCTAACATGTAGTGAAGAATCAAACAAAATCAACTCAGAAAACAATATGGTACTGCTACCCTGAACTCCATGCAAATCTTTTAGCTCAAAAAAGCATAATGGGGAAAGCAAATTCCTAAAAGCCAATATTATGAGAGGAGAATCACCACCTTTAATCAGGGTTTGGAGTATTGACAGAGTACTCATACTCTGGCATTGAGTCACTAAGTTGCACTAAAGACCAACTTGACACTAATTAAAAGATAGTCAAATTTCCAAGGGGACATGCCTAATTGTTAACATGTAATACTTCAACTTGGAGGTCTTAAGGGCCATTCACGTTATTTTGTGGAAAAAATATATTTTTAAATTCAAAACATGTTTCAAAACTTCGCAATAACTACACAAATTTTTTAGAAAAAAAATAACATCAAAACAAGTTGTTCTAATGTTCTTCTGAAATCAAAAGCTAAAAATATTGCATAGTTAAGCAAAGAAAAACTACATAAAAAGGTTTATATCATATACAGTGCATTCTCTTCTAAAACCTATCTAAATGTACCCTGACCTTTCTTTATGTTTCGAAGGAGAATAAAGAAAATTATTGAAATTTTAAAAAATAATTGCTTGGTTTAAAAGAAAATAAAGTGAAACAAGTTGACTTAGGAATCAAGTTTCAATTTTTACCTCCAAGTTTCCTCTACAATTCAAATTTCAACTCATTCAGGGTAAATCCTAGTTGACATCAAATAGGGTGTGGAGGGCAGCAGGAGCTAGAGCTACACCCTAATATGTACCCAACATCCCAATGAATTTTAAAGCAAAGCTTAACAATACACAGGTGCATATAACTACAAAGCTAATCACTTAAAATTTATTAATATTTATAAAATGAGGGGGTATATCATGATTATAGATTACAGTAGCACTCATAGTCCCATTACAGATACTGCAAATCACTCATCACAACTACAGCAATTCAGTAGCAGCCAATTGGCCATAATTTTTTTAAAACGTTGGCAACCATGAAAGTTCTATTTTGAACAAAAGGCACAACATTCCAGTAAGTTAGTCGCACTGCAGGTTTTTGTGTGACTGGAAATCACTAGCAGCATTTATCTCAGATTTGCACTCACCAGGTTGGTTATCAGAATTTCAACTATACTACATAAAATGTGGACAGAAGACAGACAAGAATAAAAAACTTACATTCTGTTCAGTTTCATCATTTTCTGGCTCTCTCTGGTATTTTTCATATGCTTCTGCATCGTCCACAAACAAGCTAGCATTTGACAAAAATAGCTCCCGACCACTGCATTGGAGAAGAAAACAATGTAGCCAGATTAGCAGGAGGGAAGGTAAAATCGTGTCCACCTTCATAACAACATGCACATCCCACATAAACAATAGGAATGGATAATGGATGTACCTCATCCGGTCATTCTTAGCCCTCTCTGCCTGCTGTGCGGCTAAATTGGCATCTCTTTCTTCTATTTTCTTCTTCTTCCATTCATAGAATAAGTCAGGAGTCATAGGAGTCGTAGTTTTCACTTTGGCTCGCTATACCATGTAAAATATTTTGTTAGATAACCTGATAAAATATTATGGCATAGCTTCTAACAAGAAGGACAAAAAAAATCACCTGATTTTCAATCTCCTCCTCGATTGATAATTTCTCAGATTCTTCCTCTAATAAAGCCTTCATTTGGGATTTCAAAACATAACCAGGTGGAAGAGCATGTCTATAATGGCAATTCCTACCACCGTTGGGGCAGACCCAAAACCAACCGTATTGCTTCTTTTCTACCGCATCCAAAAAGTGTTTGCATACCTGGAGATATCAGACAAACAACAGACAGCAGTCATTTCGAGTAACACAAGCCAAACTACAAAAACAATTTGAAAATAATTCAATACACCAAACATTCAATAGAAGCCACACAATCAACCAAAACCACAATTCACCACAAAAAGAGAAAATGAATACCAAACAAATAATGTAACAGTTAAGATTCCAAGTCCAACAAATCTAATAAACATACAATGTCAGTTGGTTTATTCTGATTATAGTCAGTCTTCTTCGACTCCACCACCTTCTCCAAGGTCTCTTGATCCCAGTCCTCCATTGTTTCTGACAACACAACGCAAACCAAAAAGTTAGAAAAAGAAAAAAGTCAATCAAAACCAAACAACACACAAAACAATTATCATCATTGAACTAACTCTATGCAATACCCTGGTCACGCTTATCACTGTAAATGTCAATCTTTTCCCCTTTCCTCTGAACATTCAAATCATGCGAAAACTTGCACTTGAAGCCTTTGGCACACTGCCCCACTTTATAAAACTCACACAATATAGACTTGGGATCAACACCTGACCAAAGCAAACTCAGATACATTAGCTTCCACTTTCCATCAACCCTAATCAAAAAAATATTATAACAGGAAAAAAAGGTACTTATAAAATGATTAGTTCATTACCAACTGGCACTTTAGGCTGAGTAACAGCGATTTTGAACAACTCATTTAGCTCCTTCTCCTTGGCCTTCTCTTCCTCCTTCTTTTTCTGTTAGCACCATCACAGACAATTATTTTCTCACGTAACAATTACAAACCAATCATAAACTTATAATTAAAAAAAAAAAAAAACAGAGATACATATATATTTGTACCTTGGCATCGACTTTGGCGGGATCGACCCTGGGCTGCACTGATTGCTTAAGGTTTTGGACATACTTCTGAACATTTTTGCTCTTGTTTTTGTTCTTAAGACCGAAGGTCTTGTCCTCTACAATCTTCTGCTTCTTCGCTATATCAGCTTTGGATTGCTGCTTCGGCGGCATATTTTATCGGCATCAAAAATAAAGAAGAAATCTATGTGTTAAATAATATTGATTGCTTCGACGAAAATCGAGAATAATAGAATTAGGGAAAGATATGAACGAACGAAGGATCTGTGTCGTGCGAAGGAGGGTGATGTTGAGAGGGGGAAAGAGGTTTGGGTTGGTTTGGTTAGGGTTCGGAGGGGTGTTGTAGGTTCCAGAACATACGAAGAGGTCTAATTCCCGATCTACCCCTCAAATGCACGCTTGGTTAACTTAACTCCTTTTCTTGTATTTAAAGATGGCCAAATCCACCAGTTCCAATGGATTAGTTTCAACACAACAAGATAATATAAGTTGTTTTTATTTTTAAAAGTTTTTATTGGAGGGTTTCAAATTTTTAACCCTTTTTCTGTGTTTCTATCTTTATATTTTATTTTAGGGTCAGTGTTAAAACGATAATTAAAAAATACAATCAATGTTTCAAATTTTATATAAATTATCATGTAATTTCTTAATAAATTGTTTTTATTGATTATTTTTAAAATTTTTTTTTTCTTTTTTTCATTCTTTTACCCGTATCTAAGTCTTTTATTTTTCTTATTTATTTGTCCTCTCTCTACCTCCATCCGTCCAAACTTCATTCTTTTCAAAAACACATTTCAAAATCTAAAAATTCTGAAACGGAAGCAACCTTAGTTTAGTGTTAATTAGCAAGTTTAAAAATAAAGTTCTCTCTTTTTATTGATTCTGGTAGTATGATCTCTCGTTGCCTTTCAATGAACTAAAAATGTTTGTTTGCTGCTATTTTCCTATATTGTAGTAAATAGTATAATTTATTTAAATTTAGTTTATTTTATAGTATATTTAATAAAAAAATCGTAATATATAATAATAATAATACCTACTAATAGATTCATAAATTCAAGAATAAAGTATATTTTTATAGTATTTATTATAATATTTTAGAAAATAAATCGACAATAAAAACAAATTTAAGATTTAGCTTTAGAGATAAATAATATAGCAATGAATATTTTTTTAACAAAAAAGTTTAAAAAATAGGAAAATCAATTATTCAGTTTTTATCTTTATAATAACAACCATCAATTTTATCTTAACAAGATATTTTGTCTTATTTTTATAAAAACTATCAACTCTTCTTAAAATTCTAGCGTGACTGCAAGAGTATTCGACCAAATTCTTAAACAAAATTAGATTATCCGTTATTTTAGATTTTTTTGAAACTACTTTCGATGTCTATCTCTACTTTATACCGATAAAGGAAGCCAAGTGTATGTGTTTTTATGTTAGTTTGAAATAGAATTTTATTAAAAGGATGATATTTGGTAAGGGAAGCTAATTGCATGTTTTCTTTTAAACCTTAGATAAAAGAAACTAGTTTGAATGTTTTAATATATATACATGTAATTATATCTTTTTTTAAGTATGAATTAGATGAATTTGAATTAAATAGAATGAATGTTTAGGTATTGTATGATGTAGTATTAATGTCTATGAATAATATGGAATGGTGATTGAGACATAGAGATACTATGTTGAGATTGTTAGGATGTGTATTGTTTGAGGATTTGATCTAAGGATGTATCCTAACTCTATTGGTACATTGGATTCATATAGACAAAGATTCACATAGATAAAGATTAGCATGAGATGAGAGTCAGATGAGGTTCATATGGTCATGTCAAGGTTTGAAATATGAGTTGACCGGAATAGGACATATGAATTAACCTGTGCATATGGAAACTATAGTTGAGTAATTGAGTCTAACTCAATGCACAACTCTCTAAAAATAGATAGTCCAGTGTTAGTTTAGCTGTGATAGAAATTTAATTTATGAAAATATATCTTTTTTTTTTAACTTTCTAACTAATCCTTATTGTTGTGTAGTGTTTGTTTTGTTTTAAACATGAGATGATGATGTATTCAAGTGAGCAAAAGATTTTGCAGGTTCGCTATAGGAGAAGTTCAACTTTTTATTTTATTTTGTGATTATAAGAATATATTTTTATTAAATCTTGTGGAAAAAGATATTTTTAAATATATGATAAATATATGAATATTTATATTTAAGTCTATTATATAATTTCTATGCGATATAGTTGCTATGAGGAGTTACATTTATTATTTTTAGAAATACAAAAATATTTTTGTATGAGTTATAAAATTTATATATTTAAAAGATTTTGGTTTTTAATCTCTATATATTGGCCTCCACTTACTAGATCATGGGTTCGTCCTTAGTTAGTTCTTCTCACATGAGAAAAATAATCTGAAATTGATGCTCCAACTCTATTCAGAGTTGTTTCAAACTTAGCGTGTAAAGCTTAAAATTATTATGCTTAAAAATAATCTCTTCACTCTTACTTGTCCTTATCGAGTCTCAAATGTCTTTGGAAGTTTCTTTCATCAAAAATGATTTCCAAAATAGAACCACCATTGCCTGCTACTCCAATTTTTGTGTATGTCACTATTATATCAATTTCAAGTTCAATTTTTTTTTTTTTCTGCAGCTAATACTCCTTATACCTTACGAATTCTCCATTAGCATAGTCCAAATAATGACCATAAAAGGAGAAAGTATTGGCTTCAAAAAAGCGTCAAAAAGCCATGGGAAGCAAGGTAGTATGGAAACTAAGATCTCTTAACCTCACTCTAGATGTCAATGATAACACATACGAAACCGAAAATAATTAGGAGGAAAAATACTTTTACTTTGTTATTTGTTTAAAAAAAATTTAGTTGACTTAATAGGCATAGTACATTAAAATAAGATTTTAAAAATAATACTGAATCTAAAACTGAATAACCACTCATTACAAGTTATTCCTAAAAGCTTAATTGATCCTTGATGAAACTACTCATGACTAACAACCGCTAATATATAATTGAAAATTTATTGACTAAGCTGAATCAAAGAAAATCCAAAAGTTAGTTAATTATGGTAAACACAGATAATTTTGAAAGAAATCAACAGTCCTAAACTCGTGGAAGTGCTTGCTAAGAGGAAAGTAGTTGGTTGCGTAAGTCCAGATCAGGTGGATGCAGGAAGGGAATCCCAATTCTCCCTTCCAAACGTTGAATATCAAATTACTGATCAAATTTCCTTAATTACAGGTAAGTAGTATAAGAGTCTGTGGAACATGCAAATTTAACATTACACTGAAAAGAACTTCTTTCTATGAGAACAATTTATTAACAAAGCAAGACATATGAAAGAATTCAAAGATTAAAACATTAGCTGAAAGGACCCTCCAATCACCATGACAGAAATTTTCTTTCAAATTGTATCTCTTTGATACCAAACCAAAATCAGGTAGCATTTAGTGTTTTTTTTCCAAAGAGCACTATCGCTAACCATACACAATCCATTCAGTTCTGAATTAGGAGCAAGATCAAGGGAAACTCAAGCAATTCTAAAGCACACAAGTTTTATAATTTCATAAACTCGGTAACCCGTTTCCTGATGGAAGAACAAGAAAACAATAGAACAGAAAATTATAAACTCAATCAGGAAAAATATAGACCATAAATTTACTTTCGAACAATTTAGGATACTTAAAATATATCCATTTTCCAACTATAAATTGGGTGGAGATGCTACAGCATGACCTAGCTGTCGGGACAAGTAGAGGCAAAACTACCATTTCAATCCTCAGACATTACTACATTACTCAGAAGTCGCGACCAAACTTTCAGCCGCAATTTCAAGGGCAAACAACCTTGTACTGGTCGGGGCAAATTGCAAGAGGCTTATAATGTTTCCAGATCAAATTTGAAGCTAGCTCGAGCAAAACTCAAGCATTTCAAAAGTACTTGAGTTTTATAATTCAATAAATCCGGTTCCCTGTTTACTGATGCAAGAACAAAAAGAAAACAGTAAGATAAAATTATAAACGCAGTCTGAAAAAACATAGACTGTCCACATAATGTTTAAACAACTTTTCAATGAAGGATACTTCAAAACTCATCCAAGTTCCAGTACAAATTGGGTGAACATGACTAAGCAGTTGGGACAAGTAGCGGCATAGCATAACCACCATTCTAATTCTTAGATATTACATTGCCCACAGGTCACAGCCAGTCCTTCTGCTGCAACTTCAAGGGCAAATAAACTTCGGAAAGATATTGAAAACCGAAGGTACTCAAAGCCTGTATTTCAGCCTTCTGCTTAGTTTTGACCATCAAAGTCAATTCCTCGACCCAACCTGGATTCTTCTTGACAAAATCCTCCTCCAACAAGTCCTTCCCAGTCTTAATATCCTGCTCCGTCATTGGCAACCTACATTGCTCAGGTATCTTGTACTTGTCCAAATCACTAGGCCTAACCCCAAGCCACTTGATATCAGGGGTAGTCAAGTTGGCACTATCATAGGACATGTTCTTTGACCCACACCCATAAACCGAAAGAATCTTCAACCCGTAAGGATCACTGTCAACCAGAGCCAGCACCGGCAGCTTCAACTCTGTCTTCATCTTCCTCAAGAACAGCCTAGTGGAAACATCTGGCTGGCCCTTTGCAGTTACAATTATACAAGGAAAGCGGTTGTAGAACCTATCCTCAGCCAACCTCATATAAGCAGCATCCTTCTCCACCAACAGAATGAACAAAGCATCGCTCTGCATATCCCCAACTCGATCAATATTTGGTGGAATTGCCTTCCCTCCCATCCCCATTTTAGTGCAATCAATCATATCCCCATTGTCACTGAAAATCAACCTCCCAACCACCACCCCTTTCTCTGCAGCTACAACATTGAGGCTGGACCTAGTGCATCCCAGCATGCACGAAACATCATCCAGAACAGCATCGGATTGGATCTGATTAACAAAAAATTGTAGAATTGCTTATTTTTTTTTTTTTTAAAAAAGAATATCATTAGCAAAATGCTAAATGATTATTTATTTGTGAGTTAATGATATTTTTGCTTCTATTAAATTGCCAGTTGTTGTTTTTTGTCCTTGATTTTAAAAAGGTTCCACTTTTCATCCCTGCATTTTCTAAATACCCAAACTTGTCATATAGTCTAACACTCTAACTCTGTTATTATACAATTACTTCGTAATCTTTCTAACTAGCATTCTAGTCATGAAGACAGATTATCAAGCAACTATTCAAAAACAACTTCTTTATGTAGAGACTGCAGATACCCCTGTGGATGGCAATCTACTAATGACAGAGACCACTATATGCAGCAAAATTCTCTCTTTGAATGTTTAACACTTGTGTCTAATAACATTTTATACCACCAGTTAAATTGAAACAGGCTAGTAGCAGTTGATCCACACAGTCAGTTGTTAGACTTGACAGAGTTAAGCAAATTGTTAACTAACCTAAAAGAATTAGGATTTATCTATAAGAAACTTTAGGAGAGAGAGAGAAAAAAAGACGGAAAATGAAATAAGATTTTTCACAAATTAAAATCAGTTTATACATGAATTAAAAATCACCCTTTAGATAAGAAATTTTACAAAATAGCTTTTACAAATGAAACAATTTATCGATTGGAAGAAAAGTGGGATGCTATGAATAGAGATAGATGATACCTGGTCTTGAAAGAGTTTGACATCGGTGTAGAAGAGGTCACGCTTGGTGACGTGGATGCCTTTGAGGCAGAGCTGGTGGATGAGCTGGAGGATGCGGGCGGTGATGGCAGACTTGCGCACGGTGGAGATGTTGGCGAAGGGGCGTTGGGAGGACTTGTCCTTCAGCACGATGCGGTCCAGCTCCGCCACGTAGAGCTGGTTGGCGGCGGAGCGCGACGGCACGTCAAAGGAGAAGCCCTGGCCGGAGATGATGGAGTGCGAGATCTTGAGGATGAGGGACTCGATGTTGGACTGCACCGAGGAGAGGGACAGGTCCGCCACCTCGCGGCACCGGAACGGGAGCGTCAGGTCCTGGAGCGTTAGGGTTTGGGGGACTGAGGAGGAAGAGGATGCGGTGGAGAACTCTTTTAGGGTTTCGAGGATCAATGTGTCGGATTTCAGCTTGTCCTTGAAGGGGAGTTCGTCGCCGATTGGATCCTTTCGCCGGCGTTTTTTGTTGTCTGCCATTGGGCGGGAAACGAAACGAGACGAAACGCGGGTTTTGACCCTGGTAGTGAGTGAAGGAGTGAAGGACTGAAGGAGTGTTTTTCCTTGTAAAAGCTGAATTTTTATTTATCCAAGGCTTTATGTTATTAACTAATTTAGTCCCTTGTTAAAAATGGCAAATTTAATTTTGGTTTGCTTTTGGACTAGATATGAATAGAAACTTTGTGAAAAAAATTGAAAAGGGAAGAAATGGATGAAAAAATAATAATAATAGCAGGAGTTATCCATTTATATTTTTATTATTTTCCTTTTTATTTAAACTTCGTCATTCAACTTATTTTTAGGGTGTATTTAATTAAAAATTTAAAAGATTGTCTGACATACAGAACTCTACTAGATTTTAAATGATTGTGTTAGAATGTAACTACTTTTTAATTTTTCTTAAAAGACTTTTATGATTAGGATTTTGTAATTCAGATTTTAAAGGATTCCTAAAATTATAAGATTTTAAATTCAATTTTAAGAATTCACAAAACTTTAAAAGATTGGATGCATTTAATAATGAGATCAACCTCTCATTTCGGCCAGCTTAATAATATTGTCATATCCAACTCAAAGAACATAAAAAAGGTTAAAAAAAGTTATTAATTAAAAATGGTAGAAAATGACCAATAAAAAACAAATAAATAAAATAAAAAGAAAGGATTTGTTTGAAGAATAACATTCTCAACCTATCTTTTATTATCTAGGTCACATTACTAAAAAGCAAAAGTTTATTCGTTACAAATTACAATAAATATATATA
>Ga0123340_1007656_pt1 | contig 10298 bp, 7 predicted proteins | sample SirMexnodulemix_FD_89961 | JGI IMG/M metagenome (GOLD analysis project Ga0123340, IMG submission 89961) | Root nodule microbial communities of legume samples collected from Mexico - Siratro Mexico nodule mix | ecosystem: Host-associated > Plants > Roots > Nodule | place: Mexico: Nepantla...
AATTAGAAAAAACTCTAATTAAGAAGAAACAATTAAATTCTCAATCAAATAAAAATTTTTTCAAAAATATAGAAAAAATAAATATAAAGTAATTTTTGTTACCTGAACTAATATCATATGTCATCATATAATGAAAAAATCAAGTGAAGAGAACAAAAGAGAAATAAAAACATTTTGATATCAATTAAAATAAGCAGAAATGGAAACAAATATTTTTTTAAGAACTTAAAATGGGATATACAATTGCTACCCAACCAAAGGAAATTAAAGGCACCTTCAACATGAAGTGCTGGAGAAATTTTCAATTGGTCTTTAAAATTTTTCTTTGAATTTTCGCAATCGGATTCTTCACATTAGAATTTCTATATATTTTTTATACTATATGCACTTTTAAAACTTAACATAAAGATGATTTAAAAGAGAGGTATGAACACTGGAATTTTTATGTTAAGGATATTAGTCAATTCAACTAAAGTAGTTTATACTAAGAAAAGTCTACAAATTAAGTCTAAGAAAAATAGAAACAAGACTTAAGAACCTAAAAAACTCTCAAATGAACAAAAGGTGGATTCCTAGAGATAATTTAAACCAACCAATGAATAACATCATCATCGTAAACATGCAAATTTTTTAATACAACAATATTATTTATTAATCAAATTATTCTAAATTTAATGAATATAATTAGCTACCAAACCATAGACAGAAATTAGCAATGAAAGTTTAAAATAGTAACAAAAACTCAAAACAACAATGTAAAACAGCTAGCTATTGAAAACAACAATCAAGTTTGTGATGAAATACTGATAGAGACGAATTTACAACATCGTTTTGGATTTTTAACTTTTAAATTAAAACAAATAATTCATGTAATTTCACTCAACTTCAACCAACAATTAACATCAACCTTGATCTTAATACCACGTTATATAAGTTGATATTGTACACATTTTTTTTTTCAAACAATTTAAGTTCATGAGAATTTATAAGAAATTTAGATGGTTTGAAAGGCATAAAAGAAATTCAATAAAAATTACCACTTCTCATATATTCAAATGGATTATATAAACGTTTCTCCTTTCTATGCTTCTCTTTCCTAGTTTTTCCTATTTTGTCTAGATTTATTTTATGCTTTTCTATTAATCATGATTTTACTTTCTTTTTTCACATTCTTTGAACAACATTTTCACACTTTTAAAATCAAATTTGTGTCGAGTGATAATCTTCGTTGAGTTATTTTCATGTCATTCCAAAACATCTAAATTTTTTATAACTTCTCATGAATCTAATTGGTTGGATAAAAATTTGTATGTGCAATTTCCACTTGTATCAAAATTTTTGTCACTGAGTGGCATCTAGATTCATGGAACTCAGTTGTGAAAAAAATGCCTTCGTAATTGAAAACCAAAGAAAGTATATTCTATTTTTCCCCTTCAAATGATTCTCTTCACGTTTGTAATGCATATTTTTTTCTATTCTTACTTTAGTAGAAGCCATTACTTCTAAAGTTGATCTCCAAAACTCAAGTTAACATCTAAATGAAATACATTTAGGAATAATCTTTTATTTGTACATGGTGATAACTTCCAATACTAGACTAAACAATTAACAATTAAGGACTAAAGGTTGGACCTAATGTTAACCTATCTTCACAGAAAGTTTTCCATAAAAAGAGGGTATGTTGAGAGAGTATATCATATATTTAGGCATAAAAAATGTTGGTAGCACATTTAGTGTTCTACTAAGGACCAATTGATTCTGCAAGATCATGATGATATATCTCCTATTTTTGTGCTTTTATGCACTTTTCCTAGGTGAGATGTCTTTTATTTTTGATCTGATATATACCCTTCAGAATATGTAAGTGTTGTAGCAGATAGTTTGACTTCTAATTTCTCATCTGATATATACCTTCTGTATACTAAATGTTGTGGAACATAGTTTCAGGATAAAGTGAGATGAAGTATTGGTAAAATAATAAATACACAGTGAACAAATAGTGTATACTTTAAATTTTTTACCTAATATAAATATGCACAAGATTAAGTACAGGGAAACTATGTTTACAAGTAGGCTGAAAGAGAGTATAAAAATTGATCTGTTTAAATATGTTCAATCTTTAAACAATTGTATGAGAAACAAAAATGGCAATATTTCATTATGTAAGAGAATCAAAATAATTCTAAATTATAAAATTCTGATTATAGCATACAGATATATCTCACCTGTGAAAACTCACCAGATATAAAAGCATTCATTTCCTCCAACATCAAAAAGGGCAATTTGTACTCTTCTGCATCACCGCCTATATCTATGTACACTTTGTCCTTTGAGAAAAACTATTTATGCTATTGACCAAATTTCATCAGATCTAACCAATCTTTTACAATCTATAGTATATATAATATATCATCTATGGAACAGTTTATACTAAGTGGTCACCATGAGCATGTAGCAATACAATCTTGTGGCAGTAACCCCTCTTCTTGATCCAATGTGTCCTTAACAGCTTGATAAAACTCTATCCATGAAGAAGAGTTGGAATCCACAGAACCCCAAGAAAATGTTAGATTTGGACTTGCAGGGCAGGCAGTGACCAAATCCAAAACTGAAACTGGTTTCAGGGTCTGTGGAAAATTGAATGCCAAATTATCAACTTTGTGTTCATAAATTTTCCCATTTCTGTCCAATTTGTACCGTGAAGTGCCTTGAAACTCCCCTTTAGCCTCCCATGGAACCCGAGGCACACCCCTCAGATTCCACCTAATCAATATCACATTTTCTGAAGGCTGCCATATCCTATACACATCCAGAGCAATCTCACGGAACAGAATTTTACCATGAAACCTCAATGCCCAGAAGATCAGTTTGTACTTCTCAATACCAGTAAATGTATTCAAAGGGTCTTTGAATGTTATATCATCCCTGAAATAATCAAATTCAATCTTAAAATACTCATTTCCCCTTCTATAAAACATCTAAATCAAACAGAAAACCACACACACAAACACCTACCACAAAAGCACACATCTCAAAGATGAAAATTCAAATACTGAAATGATCAAATTCAACATTCAAAAGCCCATTTACCCCGGTAAGAATCTTCTTAACCAAACAGAAAATCACACACACATCTCAACTCAAAGTTGAAAATTCAAATACCGAAATTATCAAATTCAACACCAAAAGGTTCAGTTTCCCTGTAAGAAACATCTTAAATCTAACAGAAAACCACACACACACACACAAAACAAACACAGATGAAAATTCAAATACTGAAATGAACAAATTCAATATTAAAAAACTCATTTTTACCCTGTGGGAAAGTTTGAAATCTAACAGAAAACCATACACGCATAACACAAAAGCACACATCTCAAATACCATCTTAAATGTTACAGAAAATCACCCATCTGCACAAAATCACAGAAGAAGAAAATTCATTTACTAGAATGATCAAATTCAACATTAAAAACCCATATCCCCCTATATGAAACCTCTTAAATCTAACATAAAACCATACCCATATAACACCAAAATCACACATCCCAAGTAAGAAAACTAAAATACCCAGATGAGAAAATCACCTGTAAATGTCATAATTGAGGTCTTTGACGAAGATCAAGGGCATGTCCTCTCGGAGGGTCCTCACAGCAACGCCAAGATTGAGATAAAACTCATCCTTTTGCTGCTGATGCTCGTCTTTGGCACCAGTTGTTGGCGTGCTCCCCAGAGCAACCTGTGCAGTGGGAGTTTGGAGGGTGGAAAGCGGAGTAGCACATGAGGTGAAGAACAAAGAAGTAGTCTGAGAAGTTGTTGTTTTTGCTGATGAAAGCGTTTGGGAAATGGGTTTTGATTTGGTTTGGGGAAGCAGAGAGGGTTTGAGGTTAGATAGAAGAAAAGCCATAGCCTTTAATGCTCAAAGGGTATCCAAGATTTTAGCCCTTCATTTGATTGAGAGAGGAAAAGAGAGAGTTGTGTTCTCTTGCATTCGTGACGTGTGTGGCGCTAAAGCTAAATTTTCAGCCTTTCGTTGTGTTTTTGGTAACTATTTTGAGTGGCTTTGAGTGTGGCCATGAAATCAAAATCACAATAAAGTATTGGCCTTTCGCATGTTGCCACCTCCATTATGCATTATTTTTTCACTTTCATTCCATCACTTTTACTTAGGATCATTGCTTTCTGCACCTCATACTTTTTATGTGCACCTTATGGAGTGGTTCCCTTGCTATTGTTGTTCCTTCTTTATTATTGTTGTTGCATCATGGACAGACCTAATGAGAAAAGTATTACTCTAATTTGAAAGATTCTCCAATTTACACACTCCTAATTTTTTTTTATGAAAAATGATTTCAAAATTGTGTGATCTAAAAATTTTATTTTATATAAAAATGAATTAAACTATGCAATCTAAAAATTAAAAATGATTTTTGAACTGCTTTCATCAACCGGAAGAAAACAAGTGAGGATTTTAATATTTATGGGAGAGTAGAAGAAAATTACGGAGGTACAAAAAGAAACCCCCTTACTTAGGTAAAAGGGTTACTTCAGGATTGATTCTTCCTACACCTCCATAGTGACTTCCTATATCTCCATAATTTTAATATATTCCCATTTAATCTTCAGAAAAAAAACGAAAATAGCTCTTACTAATGGTAAGTGCGATTCATTTTTTTCCCACTTTGCAGGTTACACAAACCGCAATACAATTAAAAAATAAATACATTGCAGATTGTACAACCCGTAATTATATTTTCTGCACCTTTTACATTGCGGGTTGTACAACCCGCAATACAAATTTTTTTTAATACATTGCGGGTTGTACAACCCGCAATGTAAAAGGTGCAGAAAATATAATTACGGGTTGTACAATCCGCAATATATTTATTTTTTAATTGTATTGCGGTTTGTGTAACCCGCAAAGAGAAAAGAAAAATAAATCCCAATTACCATCAATGAAGGCTATTTTTGTGTTTTTTTAAGGTTAAAATGGGAACATGTTAAAATTATGGAGATGCAGGAAGTCAATATGGAGGTGTAGAAAGAATCACTCTTCGACTTGTTTTTACGGGCCCAAATTCGATTGATGTGCTGATCCATCATAGTTAGACCGCTTTGCTTCTTGCACTCTCATAGTTCCTAAATACACCCCTATACTAAAAAAAAAGACTACAATATCCCATTTTGTTGTGTCATCGTTCTGCTTTCTGAATTTTGTTGTTCTATCTGGATCAGAAAACTATGGTTAATCTAAGATTGCTATTTTATATATTCCGTGTGATATCTTCTACTTGTTACTATAATTGTGTTATTCAAAATTGTTAATTAGCATATGTACTATATTTGCTAGTTCGATATGTACTATATATGCTAGTTCTAGTTGGTTGGTGGTATACTATACTGATATTTGTGATGTGTTTTCTTGCAGCGTTTTGTTAGACTTCTTCCTGTACCTAAAAAGTTTCTTTGAGGCACGTCCAAGTTTTTAAAATTTTATCAGAATGCCCCATTTTAAAAACATCATTATGCTCCTTTTTATTTAAAAACGAATAAAAAACCTTTCAGAATAGGTAAATCTGGGAGCCAATTCTAGATTCGAAAATAGCTTCCGAAATTGCCTATTATGAAAAAGAAGGTGCCATTAAAAATACTTTTGAGATAGATAAATCTGGAAGCTATTTTTGGATCCGGAATATGCCTCCAGATTTGCCTATTTTAGAAGTATTTTTTTTAAAAAAATGAATTCCGAAGTAGGTAATAACAGAAGTCAATTCAGATTCAGAAATAGCTTCTGAAATTGCTTATTGTGGAACTGAATTTGTAAAAAAAAAATTATTATTAATTATCTTATTATATCATTGTCTATTTTGAAATTTATTATTTCGAAAATGAATATATCAAAATAATTATATCATTGTCTATTTAAGAATTCCAAAATAGACAATAATATAATGAGACAATGATATAATTTCAAAATAGGCATAATTATTTTGATATAATTTCAAAATAGGCAATCATATAATTATTTTGATATAATCTAGAATAGGCAATCATATAATTATTTTGATATAATTTCAGAATAGGTAATGATATAATTATTTTTATATAATTTCAGAATAGACAATGATATAATTATTTTGATACATTTACTTCTAAAATAGATAATTTTAGAATAGACAATGATATAACGAGATAATTAGTTATATAATAATTTTTTTGACAACTTCAATGTCGGAATAGGCAATTCCATAATTTATTTTCAAATCTAGAATTGGTCTCCGAAATTATATATTTTGGAATTCATTTTTTACAAAAAAATACTTTCAGAATAGACAAATCCAGATCTAGAAATAGCTTTTGGATTTGCCTATTCCGAAAATGTTTTTAATGACACCTTTTTTTGGAATAGGAAATTTCAAAAATTATTTTCAGATCTTGGCTTCCAGATTTGCCTATTCCAAAATTTCTTTTATTCTTTCTTAAATAATAAAGGGGTACAATGGTCTTTTTGAACAAGACAATTTGGAAAAATTTTAAAAAATTGGAGGTGTCCCAAAAAACCTTGGAGGTGCAGAAAAAAGCAGTCGTTTTGTTATTGTAATAATGAGGATGAGAGTCCAAAACAACTGCACTTATTTGATGAATTCTTCCTGCACCTCTATCATCTCGTCGTCCTGTACCTTCATAGAATTTTGAATTTCAAAAATATCCTTATTAAAATAAAAAAAAAGGATATACCTTTTAGAAAATGTAAACCGGACGGACAGACAAAGTGACATCCGCTATAATTAAGAAGTGGAATCGTATTTATAAATTATAAACCGAATATCACCTGTCCAGTTTATATTTTAAAAGATGACGAGTGGGTGATCATGGCGTTTGCATTCCTCTGTATACTGCAAAAAATAATCAAAGCACTTAATGATTTTAGAAGACTAACCAGCTTCAAATTGAAAGTTGAGTAGAAGAATATTTAGACTCACCGGGCCAATATAATCCTGTCATTACAATTTGCTATTCTTCTGTAATACTTTACTGCTTCATCAAGCATGCGAAGTTGATCAGTTTCGTAGCACTGTGCCATTGCAATCCACAACCGAGAATCACTTGGCTGCAAAAATACAGATTTTTTGAAGTAGTGAAGCACATAGAGAGGCATGCCATCATCTCATAAGCCTGAAGCACGATAATCACGTGGGTCAATGTCTACAAAATAGAGAGGTGTTTGGTGTTTTGTGTGATGGAGGGCAAGCCTTGGCTAAGTGGGAGTGCAACGGAGGTGCATGGTGGCGTTGACGGTTGCATTAACATGGTGGGTTTTCGTTCATGGGGTTATGTTTATGCACGTGCTTAATCTAAAGTTTTTCTAAGTAAAGGAGAATGATGGATAGTTACTGATACTTTGATTGGTTGTGTTGGAAGTAAGTTCTACGAGAATAAGAAATATTTTTAATTTTTTTTAAAGAAAGAAAAAGAAAAAGTACAAATAAACTTCTGTTATTAAAAAATACAACTCTATTCTTTTGTTTTAATTTTTCATAAGATATAGATAGAGTACAATATATAATTTTAGAATAAATTGTTCAGATTCATCTTTATATTTATAATAATTATGTTATAATTAACATAAAAAACATACTTAAAAAGAATAATTATTAGTCATTCAGATTTGTATTAAGCAAAAACATATACCATTAAACATAACTAATTATATTTGAGTTTAATGAAAGGATAGAGCTATTTCCATGTCTAATGTACCATATGAAGCAACCTGAAATAATGTTGCTTATATTTGTGTCGAAAAATTGTTCTAATAGGAGCTAAGGTGATATTTTTTGCTTTATAATTTCTTCACCCCATTTTAGCTGTTTTCATTTCCATTTTAGGTGAGAGATGAGACGTACACTGCCTTTGAGAACATATATCCTGTGCTTAAGTGAACAACGGTACGAATTTGTCTTCATATATTTATTTTTTTCAATACATGCAGATGTAATTTCAACTATTTTCATAATCGTGGCTACCTTTTGTTTAGCCGTCATAATTATGAATGCATTAGATTTAGATCTCGTAAGGTTGTATTTTTTAAGCAATTCTTCCTGAGAAAACTGACAGAATATACAAGAAGAGGGTTGAATTATGTATTGAAGAATTAGAAAAATTTTCAAATAAGCATTTGATAAACTTGATTAGATAAAGTTTTAACTTAAGAAATGCACTGGTAAGCAGCAGTGCTTTTTAAGAACAACATCTGATGAAGAATGTCAAACACAATTTTAAGTTTATTATCAAAACCACTTTTTAATACTCATTTTAGCAAAATTTTACTTTTTCGAGATTAACAATATGTAATTTAAAAAGATAAGAATAGAGGAAGATTTATACAATTTTTTTTTATACTGGTTTGTCTGAAAACTTAGACTATATTCAATCATTTATATAATCAAGTTCCATTTGACAAATTAACTTTGCATGATACAAGAAAAGTATTCTTTGGAACCATTAACTCTTTGTTAAACATTGAGTATCATTTTGAATCACAATCACTTTTTGTTAAATTAAAAATAATTTTTGGACCCAATCATTTGTAGCTAAACATTGAGTATTATTTGGACTCTAACCACTCTTGGTTAAACACAATATTTTTTTGAACCCAACCACTCTTAATTAAACAAAGAGTATTATTTGGATCTAACCACTCTCAGCTAAACATTAAGTACTTGTTGAACACAAATGAAACAATTCTTGACTAAAATTGAGTATTCTTTAGACTCAACCACTCCTAGTCAAACAATTTTTTACACAAAGAGTGTGATCTAAACAATCATAGGTTCGCGAACTAAAAGAGGTAATGTCTTAAGGTAAATACAAGATTGAGAATACTTTTTTAGGATGGTAACAAAAAAAAAAAAAACAATGTCCTTGCTCATAAACTAAGGCTTGAACATCACTAAAGATTACAAGAACTTTATTGTTCTTGTCGTGACTGTTGTCATCAACCTTTTTTTTCGAAAATATAAATGTTAGGTATCCAAGTGTGAGTCTAAGTCCCACATTCATTAGGAATGAAAAATTTGAGCAACATATAAGAAAGAAGACTCACAAACCCACTGCCTTAATGTTATGGGTTAAAGGTGGTGTCATTCCCTTGTGTGAGTTTGGCTTAGTTCTCGTTCTAATGAGATCTCCCTAGTTTTATATATCTGTTATGAGAATATTAATTATGAAAGAAAGATCCATTTTAAATAAAAAGAAGGTGCTAATTTAACATTTTGTTAATAACCATCAATTGTGTGGTGCCTTAAAAAGATATTTACTCAAAGCTTCATAGTAGATGTTTAAACAAGTTGTTGAAAGGATAAAATTTTTGTGTTAAGTTGTGAATTATAACGAGGAAAGCTCTAAATGAGACCACCTCAATAATGAATAGAGGTCAATCCACATATAAGTTGTGAGATGATAATATTGTTTATGGAAACGATCTTATGTAAACTTTTAAAGCTTTTGTAAATAAAGATAAATATCATTAAGAAAAATTAAAGTTAAGATAAGATTGCTTAAAATATTCTAGTAGATTGATATTATTCATAACTAAGTTATTATCCATTGACTTTGTTGGATGATAACCAACCAATAAATATAATTTTGGAGATATCTTATACAAACAAATATAACAAAAGTACAACTAAAAATAAACATGCCAATATAAAGTAGTTTACCCTAAGTCATTCCCATCCTCATCCCTTTCCTTTTTCATCTATGTGATCTTTTAAACCCACTTTAATTGGAATCATTATATTAATTTCATGAAAAAGTTGAAGATGATCTTCTGCCCCTCTTTTGATCATAAATACGTCACCCATAAAATGTTTGACATGTCATTTACATTATTGAATCAGTTTTTGCACACAAATTTTAACACACTTTAGTGTTAGTGGAGATCTGTTATGGCTTTAAGCCACTTAGTGGAAGGATAGAGAGACATTGCTATCTCCTACTATTCCCATTCACCATTCCACTATCTTGCATTATGCCACCACCAACTTTACAATTTTTGTTAAATATATAACATGCACAATCATAAAAATTGTAAATCTTATCCATTCACTCTCAACAAGCCAAATTTAATATTTGATTGGAGAATCAATATGATCATGTTGTTATATATGCTGGGATGAATTTTTGGATTAAGATTTTTAGAAAAAAAGCAAACAGATTAATATATGTATAGCCTAAAAGAAAAATATATATATATATATATATATATATATATATATATACAGAATTTTTTTATAAAT
>Ga0123340_1007660_pt1 | contig 10297 bp, 7 predicted proteins | sample SirMexnodulemix_FD_89961 | JGI IMG/M metagenome (GOLD analysis project Ga0123340, IMG submission 89961) | Root nodule microbial communities of legume samples collected from Mexico - Siratro Mexico nodule mix | ecosystem: Host-associated > Plants > Roots > Nodule | place: Mexico: Nepantla...
AAAAAAAAAAAAAAAAACATTACTTTTCACTTCAGTTTTTCTTTTCTTTTTTTCATTTTCACATTAAGGATATTTTGATTACAAAAGTCATAATATAGAGTTTTAATTTACTTTGTGGATTCCACGATTCAATGTAATCTTTAAGACTTTGTACCCATTTGTAAAAGAAATAATTTTTTTATTTTTATAACTATGGATCTTAAATCCATTTTCATTTCAATATGTTTCAATTCAAAAATCTTATAAGATCTAAATTTTAAATTTATAAAATCACTTAAATTTTAAATCAAGTGCTTGACTTTCTAAAGCAGAAATGCAATAATGAGATAAGGGATTTGGCAACCATGACTCTAACCAACGTGTTTTGGGTGATTTTTTGGTTTATTCTTAACAACTCGAGATCTAATAACTAGAATATTTTAGTTGTGCAAGCATTGATTTTAGTAGAAGATGACTAATTTCTACAGTGGTAATGTCTAATTTTATTGTTGACTTAATATTTTAAAGTTTCATGCTAATTGGTATCTACCTAGATTGGATTATGTTAAATGCACTATAGATGGTGAAACACGAGGAAAACCAAGGTATGGTTCTAGTTTCATAATCGTGAAGGTGAATTTTTACATAAAACTTGTACAGAAAATGGTATTTTAAGTAGTTGATGTAATCAGTGTCAAACTTTGTTGATTAGAACCAGAGGAAAAAAAGAGACTTGTTGCTAGGTTTGAAATAAATATAAAGATGAAAAAATTGATAGTAATTTTCTGAAGTTACACAATTAGAGTTAGGAAAAAACAGTTCAAATTGTCTGTGAAAGTTACATAGTTAAAAACAAGTAGGTAAAAAGGAAATAGTTTGAAGGCAAAAATCTGTAAAAAGTTGTGTAAACCAAAACATGATATTTTTTTTTTGTTTGTTTAAGAGATAAACTTTTGTTTATGATTTGATGAAAACAATGCAAGAGGCCAAGAGAAAAAAAAAAATGTCACAGGCATTACCTACCTCCCATTAAGCTCTGTGACCAACTTCAAATACACTTCACTGACCATATGATCAGCACCAGAGGCTATGTCTAACATCTCAACTTGGCAGATACTAATGCTCCAAGTGAAGTTTCAGACCCTTCAAAATATCCATCAGTTGAGCTCAAAAGCCACATTTCTTAGAAGGCCAATGCAGAATTTATTGTGAAAAGTTTTGGCAACAATAGAAAGGAGAAAAAGGCCAAAATCAAAACGTTGCAGAAGATTTATATGTACCATTCTATCTAAACAAATACCACATTTGTTCTTGTAATGGTACATGGTAAGAAGTTTATCTGACATGCATCCAACTACAGTGCATAGCCCTCCGAAGAGAAAACAAATGCCTGTGACAAACAACTAAAAAGAATCCATCCTATGCTAACTTATGATAAATATTAAAATACCATGAGACTTTGACAAGGTCACATGCCAATAAACACTTGTCTTGGACCTAAAACTTCAGCACCACCAACCATGACATGTATATATTCCACACTTCTCAAAAGTAACTGACGCAAGAATAAATTCAATGAATGTATTAAGTTTGCAAGGAAAAAAAAAAAAGGTTGGTCTGAACAAACCTATTCTCAATACCCCCAACTATATAATTTTTCTCTTTTAAAAGTTCCTCATTCCAGCTTTGTCTCCTGTCTGTTCAGGAAGAAAAAGGTAGGGACAAAGGGGGAGGAAAAACCAGCAGAGTGCTAACCAGCAAGAATTGTTAGCATATTCTTTCATAGCTTGCACTGAATGAGACATGTACTGGAAGATATTCCCAGCAACCAATAGCTGGAGGACCACAATACTCATCATCTAATCCATCAACCAAGGACAACTTTCAGCGACCCGTCTTTGCACGTTTCATTCCACTAGAGTTGAATGGGGACACACTACCACTTGGCCCGGGACTCTCTTCTCTGAAATTTGAATTCAGCATAGCAAGTTCACGCAACTGCTGCCTCTTGATATAGTCCTGTGACTCCTCCTGCATATCAAAATTCACATCCATCACAAAATCAAAATTTAACCACAAATTGGTAGCTCATGGAAAATTCAGTGTTCTTTGTTCCATGAATAAGTGTAGAAAAGACTAAAACAGTCTACTGTGTTTTAAGATGTTCTCTACATGTGAAGAGTTAAAGGCCACTTACAGTTAGGAGTAGTTTTGACAGAATAATTGATAGGAAACAAGGACAAGAAAAGTGTAAATAATCAAATTTCCAATAGAGTCCTAATAAATCAACCAACATGGATTTGACTCTTGCAAAGTGTAAGGTATTTCTGAAAATAAAATGAAGGTGGAAAATGTCCTATGTATATCCAATACCAATACCAATATGCCAGCATACAATACCCAGATTTTGTTTTTAAAATTGGAACAACTATGTTTTCATATCCCCTAATGCTTCTTTTCTCCTATCTTACAAGCTACTACTACTACTTTGAACAACCTTTTACTCCACCTATGGTCTCAGCCTATTGCAAGCCCAGATAAGGGAGGCGGGTGTGTGCATTTGGCAACTAACTCGGCAGTATAACACAGGATCATGTAGACTTTAACTGAGCCGAATGTGTGATCCGTATATGCAATCTCAACCAGTGGGATAAAGCTTTGTTGTAGTTGTTGTTTATGAGGGAAAAATATATTTTGACACAGACAGTGCAAAGATATGTAGCTACACTTTCTTGTAAGATCACAAAGAATACTTTTTTTCGCAAATTGTGATAATCAACTAATGTGGATGCGTGTGAATGAAGGAGAAGTGGTCAAGGTCTCTTGACAAATACAATACTCTACATAAAATATTTTCTTTTCAAATAAACTCTTGTAAATGTATCTAGGTCATGCTATATCATGAATTCTTATGGATTTCTCATATCCCTTAACCATATTGTGTGGTACCTGTGATGTATTAAGTATGCTGGCTTCAGAGATCAATTGTTATCAACTCACCTACTTTACTAAAATCTGGCATGTATACTGTTCTTCATCACATCAAACAAGAAAATGGTGGAATATGCAGAGAAACTAACTATCCAAATTAGAAGTTAAGAACAATAGAGACAAGAGGCCTCTTTATGTTCTCTGTTCGGAAAAATGAAGTTGAACAGCAGTTAGTAAACTCTGCATAACAGATAGGGTGAATGAGCATACCACAGGCTTGAGCAGTTCTTCAATAATTTCCTGAGCCTGCCTGAGCCTTATTTCAACGACATTGGCAGGTAAGTCAGCCTCAATCAAAATGTGCAGTGGTTCATTGAGATGCTCATAGCCCGGTCTTCCTCGTAGTTTCTCCTCCTTAAATTGAAAAATAAAAGCAATCTCAGTGGATACAAGTATGATTGAGTATATAGATCAGTGATGAATGCACCATACTTTTTAAGCAGTTTGCAAATAAGATCTAGAAAAGTATGCTTATCTTCGTTACCTTGTCTGGATCCTTTATCGATCCTTTTCCCCTGATATACACGCGACAACCAGTAGTAGCTTCTACACGTTTCAAAGAATTTCCTCTAGGCCCCAGAAGCCTTCCGACAAAATTAAACTGATGCAATAATGAGCAACAAACTTTTATCACTTAAAGATGGTAGATCTTTCAGTTCCAGAAAAGATAAAAACCGATGTCTGATTAAGTTATCAAATGAGTTTATATCAAAGCTTACATTGGGATATGTATCTACTGGAATTTCCAAGCGCAATATCCTCTTAACAGTGAATGAACTAGGACTTGCAGGTGCACTTTGCCAGTCCATTGTCATTCCAGGCGGTCCACATAACCTCTGTTTTTTACAGAGAAAGCAATGATTATATATAAAAGTTAGTAATAACCATGTTAAACAACAAGAACAAAAGATAAATTAAGTTATAAAAACATAAATCAATAAGCAGCTAGCATTTTCAATCCCATGAACCAACAGATCAGAAAATTCTACAAGTTTGGATGAATGAGAGATGTTAGCAGATGAATATGCAGCAAAGCCACTGGAAGAGGCAACTGTCAAACTTTTCTGCTAGTCAGATAGTCTAAATACTTTACTATTCATGAACAATAACACAAATACAGTATCAATCAGATTTTATGCTGGATATCATGGCCTACCTTAATTACGCAAGGAAGACACCATTGTCAAATTGTTAGCAGTACAAAATTATTGGTTGAAGAGAAGACTCAATCCCTTAGTCTGCTTGAATCATATTCAGAGTCTAAGCTTATGTATCAAGCATCAATTCACTAGTATATATATTTCTTCCAATCTTACATCATGTAAAAACTTGTATCCCATTTTTTTATGCCTTGTCTAGAGTGTTAACATGAACAACTAATTCCAAAACACAAAAACATATAAAAACAGCTGATATGTAAGATAGACATGTACGAAGACATAAGTCAAGAAGATCATCATCATTAAATGACAAAACACCATCATCATGGGACAAAGCAGGCATTGATGTGAGTCAGTGGGTTATGTAACTGACATCAAATATTGACACATGAAATATTAAACAATAAGCTAATGTCAATATGTAAGACAGATCTTTGACTTAGATCACATCATCAATTGAATGCCTTAGTTTTTATATGGGTGGCAATTACATATTGGCCTAACTGGTTTGTTTGGTCTATTTGTCTATCTTCTTTGCTAGAGATAGTAGGATTCCCTATAACCCTCTGGAGTCTGTACTTGTTAACCTTACTCCCAATTCCTTGACCAATCTCTTATCAAAAAGATTTTTTCTTGATATCAATAGAATAGGATTAATATGAATTATTTGTTACAGGACTGCAACCCTCACAAAACTCTATATATCCTAAAGTCCACACTATATACTCTGGCTATGAAAAAAACAAACTTTTATTTCTGCGGGGTCAACTGAAGAATATTTGTAGTGGAAGCATTTTGGTATTTTTGGTGAATTTGGTTGTACACAATCTTTTAGGAGGATACCGTAACATCCACTTTTGTACTCTTCTCTAACAAAATACATCTACTCACATGTACACACACTTTTTCATGCAAATGTTTGGTTTTGTTGTGATATTTTAAATCTCTAACAAATGCATGGGGCTTAAACTTCAGTAGTGCCCACTCATCCCATTTTGTAATCTTGGCTTTCAATAATTTCCAGTAATTCAGAGTATGTAGTCAAGCACCCCATTTCATGTCACACCTGTTTCCAAGAAACTGCTTTGAAGAACAAAAGAGAAGGTCTTGGCCTTAAAACCTGACCTTATGGTATTGTAATATTAGTTTGTTACTATTACTGTTATCATTAAAAAGAGAATACATGGATTTAGTGTACATGAGGCTTCATGAATAGATGAGTCAATATTGAGAATAACAGCATTATATAATCCATGTAGTCAAGCTCACTCAGCAGGAATAACGCTTGATTGTTGTTGATGCTGAATTCAAGGAATAAATGATGAATATTTTAAAAAATATCCAATGTTAGGAATTAGAATAGGCAAACATTGTAGGCATTTATAACAGCTAGTTACTATATAGTACTCAAATGCTTATCAATACATATGTATGATATACTAAAATGATATAAAGAAAAAAAAAATGAGGATATAAAGTTCAGATGCAGCAACTGATAATTTAAAGGCAGTCACCTCCTGCTGAAGGCTATTCCAACCACCCAACCCTGTCCCACTGACATTGGACATAAGGTTTGAAGAAGCCATGGGACTAGGGCTTCTGTGCCGCAGTCTATCGAAGTCTCCAAAACCTTGGTTGGATAACATTCCAGAGACTCTTAATATTTCTGCACACAAAAAAATATTGAAATGAGAAACCACATCATAATGTAAAAAATCAAGACATATTGAGTGATGAATTATCTCAGAAAACATTTCATTCAAATGTGGACATCATTTGCAGTAAACTGACTACTCCATCAATGACTGAAGGAAGCAAATCGACAAGCCTTAAATATTTGGAAGAAAGTCTACCGAAGTCAACAGTCCCAATGCTAATGGCACCAGCATTCTACATGTTATTTACAAACTAATCTCTTCCCCAAGCGTGAAAAGCCATGCCAAACACTTCAAATCAGACATTTTCAATTCCTTACATTGAGAACACCTTCAAGAGTACATGCTTTGCAAAGATGGGATTTTCCTTAAGTCCTTAAGTAAAAAGAATGTTTAATCAATCTGTTCAAATTCAAATTAATCCCTCGAATAGATATTCAGGACTATGAAAATCACAGAAATATCATATCTCGCAATCAAATTAATCACCGGTTGCAGAAGCTTAACACTGTGAATGTACATTTCATCCAACATTCAGACAGCATCCATTAGGGGATGCATGTAAACAAATTTTAATTCAATTTGAATGTCTCCTTTGATGAAAAAAAATCAACATCAAGTGAAGTGCGAAGGGATGGTGCAACCACAATGACGATGGATGACAGGAAGAGGAATCAATGCACGATCAACTCTATCATTAGTGTCCATTGTCCAAGACTATTGACACAGATAAAAGGTTTGTGACACGATCTGACACACACACACATCCAGAATGCTTCCATAAACAACAAGAGAGCAAAAACAATAAGGGATAGATCCACAAACAAGAAAATACCTTGATTTAGGAGGCGGCTGCATATGGGAAGCGCTTGCATGAAGGGTCCAAGCTTCTGATGTTCTGCCAGCAACTCTGATAGGTACTGACTGCAAAAACAACAACCACCCTTTACTTTTCTGAATCCAGAACACACAAATTCATCCAAGGCAAATCAAACAGACAAGGCCAAATCCAAAGGGTGTTCCACCAAGAGTCGAAGATTGTGTCTTTTTTCCAGTTTTGATCTCAAAAACATCACAAGAAAAAATAAACCAACCCACCTGTCCACGTCTGGATTGCTCCTAATCTGAGGAGAAGCAGCTCTAGCAGGAGAGAAGTTGGGATTGTACAAGCCTGACATGGCTCACTTTTGCTTAGTTTTCCTCAAGGATTGGAAGAAAAACCCACCAGCCTCCAAAAAAAAGTTGAAAAAGAAGGTTTAGTTGGTGTAGTTCTTGCAGAAGAAAAAGGGGATACAGAGCACCATCAATTAAGGGGGGTCTGTAATAAGGAGAAAAACGAAAAAGGGTGGACAATTCTCTCTGAATTTTACACAAAAGGAAGCAACAAATAATTATTTATTTATTTCCTTTTTCTTTCTCTTCTCTCTCTGTCTTAGTCTTAATATTTCTCTTTTTCTGCCCTTTTTTCTAAACTAATATATTTTCCTTGTCCACAGGCTGCCTTGTAAAAAACAAATACAAAAATAAAAAAGTTGAAGACAGTGTCCTGAAATGGAAGGGATCTTTATAAGGAAACAACAGTAAGCAGCTAAAGTCCATGCAGTAAAAGGTTACTAGATTTTGTTTGTCGCAGTAACAATTTTTCACAGTGACCAAGGAAGGGAAGTGTACTTTTTTCACATGTAAAATAACAAAACACAATACAACTAACTAACTATACATACAAAAATCTTGAACTTTGTATAGCTGGTTAAAGTGGAACAGTTATCATAGTAGGAAAGTGAAGTGGTTAAGGTAACGTAGGTTTAACAGAAGTGGGAAAAGGTAAAGGGTATATAGGGTACAACAAAACAACAAATGGAGACGCGTGTTAGGCATGCAGAGAATCATAGGTGTAATCTAATCAATCTAGTGTGTGTATGCAAATACTACAAAGAAACTATAGGCGTAACACTGTTTTGGGAGATGAGAGAACGCAAAAATGTGAATGAATCAATGGCCAACGATAATGATGTTTGCCAACGCGGTCTTAGCTGGACCGTAACACTGTGCACTCTCTTACAAATCTACCTCACCATACACACTCAACTACGTCGTTTTGAACCTCCATCTCAACCGCTAGCTCCAACGTCAATCCTTGTTTTTCCACATTCTTATTATAATATTAGCCTTATAATACTCCCATTTGAATAATGTTACGAAATTCTTGTTCTTCAGCTACATGATTTCATCATTGAATTCAGCTTGTATTCTTCTGTTCCTCTCTATTCTCATTGAACACCCTTTATCAGAATTATAATTTTTGTTTCTCAAATCCTCATAAGATAGCAATGGTTTCATTAAATTTGACTTTGCATTTATGCTGTGATATGCATTTGCACCTACCTATAATAAATAACCCTACCTGGTGTTGTTAGAGCCATTTTGTGTTGCTCTCATCCCTACTATTATAATATTTGCATTCTGTGTTCTTCTTTCTAATAATTTGGTAACTTGTTTTCTGTAACTGTACAAGTTTTGGAGAACACTCTAAACTAAATTTCTCTGTTACCCTTTTTTCTATTCCATCTTTTTAGGTCTAGAAAAGGTGTCAACAAACCTTTGACTCCCTTCTACGACGAGTTTCATGTAATAATTCACAATAAATTATTAGGCTGTATGAATGCTCCCTGTTACTTTTTCTTGAGTATATACTATTTACCTACCTTATTCCTTCTTTTCTTAATTTTGCATTTATTTTTCTTGATGTCGTATATGGTAAGGATAAATAAATCTATCTGCATAAATAAAAGTTTAAAAGTTATCAATGTACCTAATCCAAGTACTTTAAAAGTTTAAATCCTTCAAATCCTTTTTTTTGCCTTTTTCAATATCCCCAGTAATTAATATTTTCATGTGGGTAATTATCATATCAAGAGATCAAATCATATCTTTTATTAGCAACTCACAGATTTACCCATTTTCGTTTTTCTTACAAATGAATTAGTGAAATACTAAGTAGCTACTTAAGATGGATGTGAAAGGGTATTAAGATTTTAATATTGAAGATAAAACAAAAGATGGTAGGGGCAGAGTAGGGAAAAGAGGTTGGTGTTGTAAACAATAGAACTGTCCACAACCACAAGAAGACAATGCAAGGTGGGCCATTGTTTTAACTGAATGCTTCACTGCCTCTGACTCAGTTGGCCGTAGGAGAAGAATCCTAAGATGTTTTATGCAATAAAATAGAAAAATACATAATTTTCTTTTGCTCTTTCTCATGCCCTTTGATTCCTTTCTCCCACACCTCATGTGTGTGTTTCAGTCTCTCTCAAACCAAAGTAAAAAAAATAATTGACAATATTGTAGTTTCTTCACAAGGGTCGCAAAATGGAGGGAAAATTTTTCTTGAAATTTTTAGTTTAAGGGGAAAAGAATATTTCTTTGTTATTTTTGGCAATAAATAGTAGCAGGGAGGGGATGGTCCTTTGGTCCCAATCTCACCAGGGAAATGAATGTTTTTTTTTATCTTTCTTTCCATTTTATTCTAACTTTTTATTAACCTGTTTGTTTAACAGATTGAAGATGAACTTGGTGAAGTGAAAAGTTGTATAATTTATATGTTTTCTAAATAGATGAGAAAGATGGGTTGTGACTTGATAAAGATGGAACCAATGATCCCAACTAACAATAGACTTTTGTTTGAGAATTAATAAGATGACTCAAGAAAAAGTGTCTAAACAAAGTTTGGCTTCAGAATAGTCTGACAAGATTCGGACAGGTCATGTCTTCCCAATTGACATAGGTTGTGGTCAGAAGTAGCATCAGTACTCAAGAAATTAACAGCTCAGTAAAACCTAACACTGTTTCACTATGAATGTTAATGTTATCTTTCATCAACCTTTTGCACTAAAATGGTGCAATGTTATTCATGAAATGGCAAATTTTTTAAGTAAGCTATGTTTAAGCTGCACAACTTAGATGAAAGAAGTTCTGTTTAAGTTGTACCACTTCTGATTTTCATAAATTTTTTAACTAGAGTGGTTATTGAGAAGTACAGACTTTGATGTAAATGCAACCATGAAAAAGTTGTACAGCATAAACATAAGTTTAATTAAATAGAAAGTCATAAGAAGGACTAATGAGTTTACTGTAATTGTAACTACACTGCATGCACGATTTCTGTATAAGCTTTTTTTATTTTCTGATTGTTTAGTAATTTAAGATTAATAAAAAAATATATATAATATATGATGAAACTTTTTTGAATAAGTAAGATTTATATAAAAATAATATATAAATTTAAACATTGAGGTAGGAAATAATTATTTGATTAATTTAAAAATTAATAAAATTGTTATTTTTTATTTGTAAAATTAATAAAAATTAAATTTGACATAATTTTTCAAACGAATCATTTAGTTGAGTTATGTAATTTATAAAAATTGCAATAAAAATTATTTGACAAATTGTATAATATGTACTAAATTATTGTTTTTTAATTATTTAAATAATTTTTTATTAATATATATG
>Ga0123340_1007664_pt1 | contig 10293 bp, 4 predicted proteins | sample SirMexnodulemix_FD_89961 | JGI IMG/M metagenome (GOLD analysis project Ga0123340, IMG submission 89961) | Root nodule microbial communities of legume samples collected from Mexico - Siratro Mexico nodule mix | ecosystem: Host-associated > Plants > Roots > Nodule | place: Mexico: Nepantla...
CTACGGTTTGTGTAATCCGTAAGAGGCATAAATATTGATTTTAAACTTACGGCTTACAGAATTCGTAAATACTAAACTTCTACGGTTTCTACAATCCGTGAAAATCAGAAAAAATGAATACCAAATACCTCGACGAAGACGACGGTGGTTGTTTTTCAGCCACCCACAACCACCGACGGCCACCCAAAGTGCCTTCAACCCTCCACTCCAACACTGTAGGAACCTCCCACCACTACTGCGATACCTTCCACCAATGTTCAGAAATGTACCGCACCCCTTCCATGGAAAACCTTCTTTTATAGCAGCAAGGTTAAATTTGTAATTTCCTCATGTCTATTATTGGAATTTTGAAAATTATGGAGGTGCAGGAAGATGATATGGAGGTGCAGGAAGAAGCAGTCCAATTGGGGATACAGAGGTGGAAGGGAAAATTTATTGTAACCAGATATTTATTGGAACCCGGGGTTTAAATTTTTTAACATAGGGCTATTTTCGTCTTTTCGTCTCCACCGGATCAATTCCCCTGGGCCCAAGCCCAATAGAATGCTTTTCCAAATTGTAGGTACTGAGAGTGACAGTGAAATTTTGTTAAATTTTGAGGCAATTTTATTGTAGCACAGATTAATGATGGACGGTGAACTCTTTCTTCTCTACACAGCATATCTTGTTAATTTTTCTATACCTTTCTTCTTTGTTATATCATTTCAGCTATCTCATTAACACTTTTCTCTTCTATATATCTCTTTCTCTGCTGTTTGCAAATTATTTCGTTATAAAATAACCTCTTCTCATTTTGTTAAGAGAATGTTAAATTTACTTTTAGAAATTTTTATGGATGGTTTTTGAATGGAATGAAAGAGTTAACTTTCACAATGTCACAAAATTAACCTTCCACTAGACGTGTGAGATTATGGAAGAAAATAGGTCAATCATTCAATAGAGTTCTATGGCCTAATTTATATTAGGTGAAGTGAAACATTTAAAAAATTAAATTAGTCTTGAGAGTCTCTAGAAGACAACGCTTTTAACATTACAGTACAGGATGCCAAAAATATTTATATATAAGAATAAAATATGCAATGAATATATTTAATGGACATTTGCTGATATTGTCTACTATTTCACTCATAAACCAATGTCTTTTTTCAATGGAACCCACCGTTTTGTAGTTTTAATCGTACAAGCATCTTGAAAGTTTTATATCTAGATATAAAAGTAAAGGAATCTTTGTAACTTAAATATCAATTAAATGATTTTTCACTAAATTACGAATTCACGAAGAACATCCATAAATGTTTTTCACTAAACGCTACCGTGAGAGGAAACTTCAACAATCAAAATGTCGTAGCTCCAGGTAACTTGTTTTAGTCCTTTACTTTTACAATTCGCAAGTCCCACTCCACCAGTAATCTATTGCTTAGGAGTTAAGTTTCTTAATAAAAATTAATGGAGAAAATGAATTATATTATATTTATATATTACAACTGAACTGCTTCAATAGTTCCCATGGAATACTCACCAACCCTTGCAATAAGAGACACAACGTAATAGAACCAGACACCTTACTAACCGCAGCATAATTATAGAAAAGATAACATGCAAATACAAAATATAATGTGTAGCACTGTTTATATATACATCCTTTTGAATTTTTTTAAATAAAAAAAGGCTTATATAAATAAACCTGCATCCTAAACATGAACTTCCAATCCTGACTATTTAGTTTGCATAAGATCAATCATCATAGAAGTAGGCATTGATACAAGCCAAGATAAGCACACATATTGGTAGAACGCAAAATCATAACTTACGATACATTAGCAAAGAATGTGAACTTTGTATTCTTGTTACTTTCAGTGTTGAGCTTCATGTAAGCTCAGTTGTGAAATATGCGATCTAAGGCTACACTCTCTAACCTGCAGGCGTAAATAATATTTTGTTAATAAACTTGCAGCCTTACATTTGAGTGACGATTAACATGTCCTTCTTCAACTTCATGTTATGATCATCTGATGAAAATTAGCAAAATATTTTTAGCTTCACTACCTTCTTTTTGGATACAAAATTTACCTGCATGGTTGTAACTATTGATAAAAGGCGTCTGCACTCATCAAGCAAAACATGCTCCTTTGTACTCAAGTTAGCAACTTTCACCGCCAACGAATTTACATATCCAACCTATCAATTGTAGATGCTTTTCAGACATTTTGACACGTCAATGGAACCATACTTAAAGGCACCAGGTATCACAGTGGCTGATAACACCTTGATTGTAGGAGGTACTAAAAAACTTTAACATGATAATGCGTAGTTTTGAAACTTGGCCTCAAATTTAGAAACCAACCGGGGTAAATAAAGTGGACAGAACTGTATAATAAATACAATTCAGCAGGGATAGTTAATGGAGGGAAATAAGGTGGTGGCATGAAGTTGACAAATAATAATAGAAATGCATGAACAGAAGAACAATCAGAGGGAAATTTGATGGAGGGAAACAAAGGTGGTGGCATGAAATCAACAAATAATAATAGAAATGCATAAACAAAAACAAATTTACTAAAGTGTTGGGATTTTTTTTCTAATTTATTAAAATAGGTAAACTTTATTTTTTTTTCCAACAAATTCAATAAAGAAATCGTATTTTAATACATGCTTTTAGTGGGTTGAACTCATGTTGATAAGTATGGCTTTACATCTTTTTATTAAAATTATAATTTTATATTTTTTTAATTAAAACTATGTTTGAAAACGTAATTTTACTTTTTTTAATTAAAATCATATTTACAAATACAAATTCGATAAAAAAAATAAAGTTTGATTTTATTTCAATAGAAGAAAAAAAAATTATACATATATCAGAACAATTTCTTTTTTTATTGTAGAATACTTTTAAGTGCGACTTATCTACATAAATAATTTTTAAAAATTTATCTATTTTAACAAATTATGTAAAACCATTACTAGTACATTTAATTGCAACTTATTTATATAAATCATTTTTTTAAATTATCTATTTCAATAAATTACGGAAAAAATTGTTCAATTTAATAATTTTTAAAAAATCTTATAGAAGCTGGAACTGAAGAGATAGTGTTTGATTGTGCTATATATACTTTACGCAGAAAGAATGATATAGAAAAGGTGAAGAAGTTTGGAGTACACGGTTTCAATTGACAATGCTCATTTGTTGCAGTTAAGGCTTATTACGTACTCAAACAACTTTTGTTTATCGCACAAAAAATGGCATTAGGTAACAATTTGAACTCTTCTCCCAGAAAGTTGATTGCTACTTCAATATAAGGGAAATTATTATTTTTTTAATTATATTTTATGGTGTCTTTGCAATGTTAGACTTATGGTGTATCTTTTTCTGCTCTAAGACCACCTATATCTAAAATTCATACTATGCGTCCGACCAATTTAGGTCACACTGGATAAAACTATTACGACAAACAAAGCTTATTCTTAATTATTTTAATGTAACTGCATTTCCAAGGTCTCAAATTTGAAACCTTTTAGACTTGAGGTGTTTAAGTAACATCATAAGAAATTGAGAATAAGAGACCGGTTGATTTTAAAAAATCCAATTTTTTAAAATATAGAAAATCAAACAAAAGTTACGTTTACCAGAAATTCAAATAATAATTGATATCTAAAATCCTTATCAGTACGGTAAAAAAAGGAATATATACCTTTGGTAACACTAAGCAGATGGAGGATCCCATAGCCTTCATTATATCCATCGCCGAACAAACAGCATCCTTAACTTCATGTACATTAGCCTGACAAATTTTTTTATGTTATTCCCCAAACATTTAACATAGTAATGAGAAATGGTATATTGATATCTCCATAAAAAAATATAATTATTTGATAATTTAATATATTAATACTTTAATCATTTTATGTAAATTATTAATATATTATTATATTATTAGAATAAATTGTAAAATTAATGTATTTTACTTTATACAGTGTTAAAAGTACAATTTTTATTAACTAGATAATTATGACACTACCTATCATGAAAAGAATAGAAAAATGAACAAAAAGCAAGAGGTAAATACTTTGGCCCCATCAACAACAGGGAGACGGAGAGTGCTAGCCTTTAATGCTTTAATAGCTCCCCCAAGTGAAGTTATGTAAACTTCATACAAAATAGCCCAATCTTCCAAATAAACCATCTACAGAGAAAATTTTCTTTAGAATTTGGGATACGAAAGTTAAACAAATAGTCAGCAGTAAGTTCCATGTTGAAGAGAATCAAATTCAAATCTTATCAAGCTAAAAGTATATGAACAATTCACAGGGTATAACGGTAGATCGTACTTGCTTTTTGAGGATGAAAACCAGCTTCAATTTATGCTTCAGCAATTGTAGCTCTCTCCTTTTGGCACTCACAGATTCTCGTAGTTTAGTCGTAGAAGCCAAAGCATTATAGAGACAACTCTAGTAAAAGAAAAATAAAAACTCAACGATCAATTTTACATGTACATCCATAACAAATCACAAACATGATTTTATCAAGATTGTTCATGCTAAAACTTCAATATGAACTCATGAAGTTGTGGTGAGGTTCTACAATGCCTGACCTAAATTGGTTAATTCTATTTAATCAGTGTGACCTCCAAATGTGATTCAGTGGAAGCTATAACTATATAAGTCTTGAAATGAAACGATACCTCAGCATTGGATTTCTGTAGAGAGAGATCAGAATCTGCTCTGGCGTTGACAAAACGCCACTGCAAGAGGCGGTTATGGAGAAGCCTGAGTGAATGCGCCTCCACAATTCTGTTCTCTCCCACCCTCCCTCTCTTAACATCAGCGGCAAAACTCAAAATAGAAGGCTGGCTGTTGAAACCGTTATAGGACGCTCCGCTTCTGAGCCTCACGGGGCTCAAACCTCTCGAAGAAGAAGAGGTTGGTACTGCATTAGAAACCTTGTTAGGTGAAGCAGGACGAATAAAAGAAACCTGGCCTCTGCTATTTATAACTCCTCGAGGAGACGATACGCCTTCCAAAACCGATTTTCTCGGCGCGACGAGTTTGGGAGACGAAACGACGTTTGTTGCTGGTTTGGCTTTGTTGACGGTGATCCAGAACGACTCGCCCTGAAACGACACGGATAGGCTTCTTGTTGTTGAGGAATTTGAAAACGTTTTGCCAGACGACGACGTTCCACTAGTGCCGGCTCGTTTTCGCTCCACCGACTGTGAGCGTTTGGGCGTGAACGGCGACGGTGAGCGAGGAGATGAGGAGGTGTAACGAGGCGTGAGTTTTTTGGGCGTGGAAATTGCAGCTTCTACCATTGTGGTTCTGATAGTGTCATGAAGCCTTCACCTATGGTTGTAAATAGTAATGTTGGGTTTGTGAATTGGGCTTTGGGAAAGGAAAAAAAGAAAGAAGTGTGTGAAGGAGCAAAGAGTGAATTGAAAATGAAGAAAATGTTTTGACCGTTACGGTGGAATGCCAAAACCCTAATCCACAAACTAATTAATTTGGTTAATTAGTAGAATGGGACACTGGCTGCTTCTGCATATCCCATTAATAATGGAGAAGGACAACAGATAATATGATTAAAGCCGCTTTCAACTCCAACTGACCAACCTATGCCTTTCCAACTGACGACATATTTGTGATTTATCAACTCAGAATCTTAACGACAATAACGAAAACTATGTTTCTGCATAGTTATCACAAATATCAAGTCAACAACAATACATGCATTTCTGTTATCAATTTTTTTAAGAATCATTATTCCACGTATATATTAACCGATAGAAAAGGCAGTCCAGCAATAGATGGGAAATCCATTAATCCACTCCAAGAGATCACGCAAGCCTTTGTCCCACAAGGACTTACTCAATTGATGAAGTGACTTAGTGAAAGGTTGAGCAGATCAAAAGAAAAGGATGGTAACATGAGAAGGGAAAGAACGCAAGTGGGATTGTTGGTTGGTTAAGATGGAGGACCACTTATGATTAACTTGATGACTGCTTAAAACCAAACTTTTGCTACGGAATTACTGTTAAAGCATCTTCGCTTGAGAATCACTTCAAACGATAATTTGAGTTTCTAATTACTAGATAGTGTTTGCCAACACAAGCATGGTGCTTCACATTGTAAGGGTCGTCATAATTGGGACGGAGGTGTGAGTTGGGATTAATGGTGAAGAAAAGAAAAGCTACTGAGAAACCAGACACACTTTTGGTCACAGGCCTATCAACTTCCTATGAGATGGAAATGGGTTTGGAAATGAGAGGCAATAATTTTAGCTTAAGTAATAAGCTAACCAATTGAGAAGTTTCAACCAGCTTCTTCACAAGTCTTTCTAGGAAAGAGAAAAAAAGAAATCAACTTTTTAAGTTAAAATTAATTTACGTATGAGTTCAAACTATATGAGAATTTATATAAATTAATTTTAGCTTACAGGAAATTGTTTTCATTTTTTTTAAAGTAACTTATGGAGAAGTTAGTACAACAAACGGTACTAAAAAAGAAAATAAGACTAAAAATTAGAATTAGTTTATATATGAGCTAATTTAGAAGTTTTTTCTGGACTAGCACAACTTAATCATAAAACATATTTTTTTTCTTAAAGAAAAAACATACTCTTTTTGAACTAGCACAACCTAACCACGCTGATCCAAAGCGATTTAAGAAGTTTCGTCCATTAAATTAAGTTATTGTAAAAAAGATTCATCTAAATTATTTTAGTAAAAAGATCAATTAAAGGTTAGCGGTGAATTTAGCAAAACAGGTGTAACAGTTAGAAATTATAACTGGACCTTTGTCCAAAATGTATTGCAACGAATAGGACCTCTATTTATCAAATGAGTCTGGGCGATCGTGAAAAAGTTGTAGGTATAGTAAAAGACTACAGGCTTTGGTACTTTTTCGTACTCGCATTCATAGGTAAATAAAAAACTACAGTTATATTTTTCTTATACTTCAAATTTAGGATCTAACAGTGGAAAGATCTGCCTCATTTTGTAATTGAATTAAATTGTTATGGATAATTATTATGTTAATAGTTTATTAGTTTTTTATATTCATGATTTTAAATAAATGTTTGTAATTGAGTTGTATTATAGTTGTCACTATAGATTGGAGACTTCTAACACATATAAAGAAATCATTTAAATTTATTTTCTCTTATTTCTTATCTATGGTATATTCTAAGTTTAATTTTTCATAATATTTTTTAATTTTTTTGGTTTATTAAATGTTCATGGTTCATTTAATATAAAATAATGATTTTATTTTTTAATTTATAAACTTAATATATTGATAGAGAAATTTGAAATATTTTACATGAAGAGTTACAGAGTCACATTTTCATGAATAATCATGTTATCTCTTCATAGTAAAAAGTTAATTTTTTTTAATTTACCTATAATCGAAATTCATAGGTAAGAACAACAATTTATAGATACATTAAATTTATCTATAATCTAGATTATTGATGATAAATATTCTATAAATATATTTGAATATAGTTAACTCTTAGATGGATTATGTCTCTGTAAAAGGTAGAAATTGTAGATATTAATTACACTACCTAAGTATTACCTACGAATTTCAAGTTGACGTCATTCCTATCTATAGGTAAGAATTCTACCGCGACACACTTTTTGAATATTTTGTTTTAGACAATAATAATATTACTTACGGATATTTCAGTGGGTACATACAAATCTTATTTTGTAAGTAATTATCTATGAAATTTTTGAGTGTCACATTTTTATAAAAAAAAAAATTATTTTGTTAAACACCTTATTGGAAAGAAAGAATGAGAGGATCTTTATAATCCTCTTTAAAAATATGCAGTTTTATTTTCATTAAGAATTAAGTTATAGTCATTCGATACCGGAGAGATTCGTTTAGAATCCTAAGAAACAAAATTACTACTTTTATAATAGATTTTTTTTGTCAAACTAGATTTTGTGATTTTCCTTCCAGAGTTTATCACGGGGAAACTATATTGGAGACAGATAACTAATATATTTGTCTAAGATTCAGGAAGAGTAAAAAATATGTTTTATTTAACTAAAATGGAAGGGGTCTGGGTTTAAATATAAAAATATTTAAATAATTAAAGCTATTAAAGTAGAATTCTAATTGTATTATATATAATTGAGATATAGATTATATAGGGGAGATCTTGTTAAACACTTATAGAAAACTTAAAACGACAAATTAGCAAACAATGATTAAAATCAATTAAATGTATTAAATATTTTGTATTTTCAGACTAAATTAGATTAACTTAAAAAATGTGGTAATCTATGTTCACGGCCTTTACTTAACATCACTATAAATAAGTTATCAAAATATAACTACTCTTATCAAATATTGACTTGAAGGCATGTATTATCATTTTAAACAACCAGACTAACAAGCCAGATGAGAAGATCTCATTCGGCACAAGAACACAAACTACATGTTAAATTGATTTTTTTTAAAAAAGTATTTGATCAAATTTTTAACAAAATTATAAAGTAAAACTATATTTTTAAATCCATAGTTCCTTTTTCTAATATATATATATATATATAACCCCTAACAAATTTTAATTGTGAAATATTGGCTAGTATGAAAAGTTTGCACAAAAAAAAATATTAGAAAGTACTTTTATCTTTGGTGCAAAAGAATGAACGGTAAGTTTTTACTGATGTTGGTACCTGTTTAAAAAGTAATTAAATTTAAATTTGATTCATTCTTATAAGATCAACCTATAATGTAAGAACGACATTCTACTTATATATTACAGTATAATATTATTCTTAGTTAACTAGGATTTCTGATAACATAACATGCATGCATTTATTTATTTTTTCTTTGTGCATCGAATGCGTTGCAGTCAATAATTGTTTTGTTGAGAAATCATGTTTGTTTTCAGCTATTTTCATTCACAAAAGAACACATTTTTAATGATTGACTAATAACTACAACGATTATACCAGTATCACGATCCAATGTGATTGTAACTCTTGGGTCCGCAACAACGTTTGCTGGGTGAGTCGAGCTGTGACAATCGAAAGTGTCGCACAATACGAAGCATGAAGCAACGTCAAAACAGAATTCTCCTAACTAATATCATTTGATGTCATTGTAACTGCATGTGTTTAGTTGCCATGTTATATATAATGCACTTAAGCCTTGTTGATGAGGAGGTCCCAATGAACAAAAGAATTGAACAAGAAACAAGTTCTACTAGTGGTTCCCAGTGACATGACCTTTTTTTGGCATGGGAATGCGACATAACAGCTACCAATAATTTCATATCATAAAAATCGCGTATTATGTGGATTCTGATATACCTAAGTCGCAGACTTCCCATGCTGATGATTTTTTTTTTTTTTTTCCTACATGGGTGTTCATATTCTTTCATTTTGTCAACCAGTTTCATTCATGATTGAAACTGATCCATTAATTGAGAAAATACGTAGCTACCATAAGATTGAGTAGCAAGATGGTCCAACATTTTCTGTATTTGATTTCATGAACAAGTGTTTTTGGCATGATGTTGCACTCCAAAAACTCCAGCATGTGACAACTTATTGACTTTGTTGTTTACTTAGATAGAACTGGTTAGGTCCATTAAATTTAATTGTGCTTTGTCTCCATGTGCGATCTCAATCTGTGGAGTTTTTTGCAGTAAGGGGGGACCCAATTGCAAACTCAAGAACATTCAAGTGTTACACAACTTTTTATTCCAAACAACAGATAAAGCCTGTTCTTCATTCATTTTGGATGTCTAAACAAACATGGCTTTTATTCAAGTCCTAATTAACTCTCCTCGTTTATAAGCAGCGAAGAATCTAGAGGAGTAAAGAAACAAATTAGAGTAAGTAAATACTAAATGAAAAGAAGTAAACTAATATAGGTAAAAACATTTAAGAAAAGGGAAAAAGAGTTCTGCAACAAGAACAAGAGTTGGGACTTCCAGAGAAGTTCCACCTAATATTTGTATCTCCTTTATTTATTTTTTGGGTTTTCTAATAACAAGTGTAGACTCATGCAAAGTTCAAAATTACTTGGTTGAGCATGTGAAACTTCTTAACATATGTTTATATAAATAAATAAAAAGCACAAAACTTAATAAAAACTACAACCTCACAAACCAATAGGAATTTGGTAGTGGCTAACTAGATTGTTATGAAAGTTCCACAAACTGGAAACGTACCTTGCCTCTCCTGTCGCTATGCTCGCCAGGGTTAAAAAATTGGACTCCAATATTTCATTCATCGTTTTTATATCCTAATTAATATATATATATATATATATATA
>Ga0123340_1007665_pt1 | contig 10293 bp, 4 predicted proteins | sample SirMexnodulemix_FD_89961 | JGI IMG/M metagenome (GOLD analysis project Ga0123340, IMG submission 89961) | Root nodule microbial communities of legume samples collected from Mexico - Siratro Mexico nodule mix | ecosystem: Host-associated > Plants > Roots > Nodule | place: Mexico: Nepantla...
ACTCATACAATTTTGAATATTTTTAAAAACATTTTTAAAATGCTATTTTTCAAGATTAATTTTAAAGATCTAATAACTTTTGTAAATACAATGAATGATTTTTAATAAAATTATCGGTTGCAGATTTTCAATATCAGTGGAGAGTTGATTTTACGATATATTTGTTAATGTAAATTCACTGAACATTTTTTTAGTAAGTTATAAATAAAGTTTTATCAATATATATATATATATATATATCAATAAAGATAATTAAATTAGTTAATTTTTCAATTAATAATGTCAAGTATTTAAATTTTATTTAATAAATATTTTTTAGAATTCTGACTGGTTTAGGTAGTTTTTAGATATAATGAGACAACTAAATAATATTTCAACCTTCCATCATTAATAGTTCAACAAATGCTTTCAGTTTCAGGACAAACAATTATTATTATTATTATTATTATCAAATTTGTCTGAACTAAGGTTCAATAAAATAAATAGAGGCGTCACTGTGATGATACTAAGAATCTGTGTTGAGTAACCATCCAACACAGTTAACACAGTTAATAACTGATGAGACAGAGCCTTGGGACTTCCCTTCAGTTGTGTTGCAATTCAAAGAGTCCCATGGCGGCTTTGTCTTCTACCTCTCGCACGTCCCTTCAAAACCTTCCCAAATTTTCATCCCACAAATTTAGTTTCCACCCACAGCAACTCAATTTACGCCCGCGCTCCCCAAAATCCAAGCCAAACAAACCCTTATCTTTGACCGGAGTCCCAACCTCTACATGCCAACGCTGCAACGTCTTCAGCGAGGAACTGATCGGAAGCGTGGGGGAAGAGGAGGGTTACAGCAGCTCCATGGACGATAAGCAATTCGTGCGTTGGTTTCGTGAGACGTGGCCGTACTTGTGGGCCCACCGTGGTGCCACCTTCGTTGTCATCGTTTCCGGTGAAATTGTCGCTAGTCCTTACTTGGATCCAATTCTCAAGGCACCTCCAAATATTTCAGTTTTTTTTTTTATTTTTTTTTTTTACTGGCTCATTCAGACACAGATAAATGTATCAAATTATTTTTTGGAATGTATGCTCGCAGGTATTATATGAGAGAAATATTAGATAGTCTGGGATCAAAACGTGTCTATGATCTTAATCAGTTTCTGTGTGATAATTTCTCTTAGGCAAATAATCCTTGGTAGGATGATGAAAAATTCCTTTCAAGAACTTAACTATATATAAAACTGTTGAATTAATTATTTTTGTTTTTTAAATTTCTAGATTAGTCTCATTCTTAACTATGTAATGTGCGTGCAGGATATAGCCTTTCTTCATCACCTGGGAATCCGGTTTGTTCTCGTTCCGGGGACCCATGTGCAAATTGACAATCTTTTGCGTGAGAGAGGTGAGTCATACTTGCATCACAGGGAAACGAAATCATGGGTTGAATATTAATGGGTACTAGTGGCCAGTTTTCTTAATGTGGTGAAAGTCTCTTTTTTTTATGATCTTATGTTGATTTATACTTGCCATCCCACAAGAGAGAAATGAAATTTTAGCTAGTGTGAATGAGCATTGATTAGTGATGTTGGTGTTTTGTAGGGAGAGAACCTAAGTATGTTGGTCCATATAGGGTAAGTGATGATGAGTCTCTAGCAGCTGCAATGGAAGCAGCTGGGAGAATAAGATTGATGATTGAAGCAAAGCTTTCTCCTGGACCCTCCATTTGCAATATTCGTCGACATGGTGACAATAACCGTTTGCATGAAGTTGGTGTCAGTGTTGCAAGTGGAAACTTTCTTGCAGCCAAGGTTTGAATTCTGTGATTCAATTTTCTTTATACTATTTGAAGAACATGGTTTCTTTCAATTCCCTTGTTCTGTTGTTGCAGTAAACAATGAGATTTCAATGTTATCCCACTTTTCTTTTCTGTTTTCTGCTTCATTGACTGTTTTAGAGCAAGTCTTTTTAAACATCTTATTTGGCAGAGAAGAGGGGTTGTCAAAGGAGTTGATTTTGGGTCAACTGGGGAGGTTAAAAAATTAGACATTTCTCGCATGCGTGAGAGGCTTGATGGCGACTGCATTGTTATTTTAAGCAACTTGGGTTATTCCAGCTCTGGACAAGTATTAAATTGCAAGTATGCTTTAGAACCTCTGATAATTACTTTTTTCAACCTGGTCCTTCTTGATTGCTTCCTGACATATATATTCTGTTATACTATGTTTGTAGTTTCTGATTTTTAATCTAATATATTTTTTGCTCATGCTCTATTAATATTTGGCTATAAGCCGCAATAATTTATCGTTCATGTTTTCAATTGGGAGGTTAGATGTGGACCAATGATTAGGTTGTTACCTTGTGATTAGGTCAAAGGTTGTCGTTGTGGTTCAGCCTCTGCTCTCAAGTGAGTACGGCTGTGCTGATTTTACCATCCCCAAAACCAATCATTGGAGAAGCTTGCTATCTATCATCAATTATGTTTCTTAAATCAATACCTTGGAGAATATTAATACTTTTCTTTCAAGGATAGCTTTTAAAGGTTGTAGTTAGAGATAGATTGGAAGAAACAGCTTCATGGCGATTGTGATAAAATAATCGTAAAAAGTTGGTTTCTTAGGAAAACAATAAAAAGTACATTTAAGTTTTACAGAGTTATTTAGTACGCAAAATAGTTTACTAAAGAACTTGACATCTTGTGGAATGTGAAAACAAAATACTGAGGAAATGGTGATACAGGTTTTTAAATAACTATTTTGTTTATGTGAATCAGATTTACATCTGTGTCAATGTGTTCAATTTATTTTTCTTTCGAATTATATAGTAGTTGGATGTGATCCAGCAGAGTGAAAAGAAATGGTTAAATAGTGGATATTGATTATTTGTTTCCACAGTACCTATGAAGTTGCAACAGCTTGTGCGCTGGCTATAGGAGCGGACAAGCTTATATGCATTGTAGATGGTCCGATACTGGATGAAAGTGGACACCTTATTCGTTTCTTGACTCTTCAAGAGGCAGACATGCTAATTCGTAAACGGGTTGAACAAAGTGAAACAGCTGCTAACTATGTGAAAGCTATTGCCGAAGAAAGTTTCAACTCTCATAAAAAACTTAATGGGGCTCTGCAGAATGGAAAACCATTTTCAGAATGTGATATTCCAACCTTTCATAATGGTGTTGGTTTTGGCAATGGGAATGGCCTTTGGTCTGGGGAGCAGGGTTTTGCCATAGGAGGTGAGGAGTCACTAAGTCGAACTAATGGTTACCTGTCAGAGCTGGCTGCTGCAGCTTTCGTTTGCAGAGTAAGTTGATGGTTTAACTTTTCCTTCATGCCATTGGTTATTTAGGTTTGCAATGTGCTTTAGTATCTTCAGTCACTGAAAGTGTGAAATTTTTATTTTCATTGCCTCGTGTTCTGTTTAATTATGGCAGACAGGTTTGTTTCATTATTTTTAGAAAACCCAAATAGTTTTTAAAGATTCGTCAAGTGACTGATTTCTATAAATATAATGACCTTAATATAACAATCTTTTTTAGAAATTACCTGTTTTTCTTTTTTTCCAATTATTTTCGTATCAATTCGTTATTATACTGAAATTCCTTGAGAAGTTGCTTTTTCAAATAAGATGGCAATGCTTGAAATTCCAGTTAATATGTTGCTAATATAACTTCTTCTGTCTGCCAGGGAGGTGTTCAAAGAGTTCATTTGTTGGATGGCACAATTAGTGGAGTTCTATTGTTGGAATTGTTCAAGAGAGACGGGATGGGGACAATGGTGGCCAGGTGGGGGCAAGTTTTGTATATCTCTGGAATTTTTTTCTTATTATTATGAAATATTTTCTCTATTACTTGGTAACTAATTGGTGAGAGTAACAGTAATATGGCAAGTTGTATCCTCATTCGTTCAACTAAACTGTTCTGTTTCTTGCTTTTTTTCAATTATTGATGTTAATAAATCATAATTTTAGTTTGCATCCCTGTGGATTTCCTGCTTGAGTCATCACATTGGTTATACCAGTGAAATTCAAACTTTTTTGTAGTTCTCTATGATGAGTTGATGGTTACTGTTACATGGTTCTTTATTGAGATTGAAGGATGCAAATATTTGATTTGGATGTATAGACCATTTGTGATCATTCTCCTGTTTTACCTCTTAAGGATAGAAGATTTAGTTGCAACAACTGGCTATATTGCTTATAAAGAGAATAAACTGGTTAAATTCTACCATTCCATGACCATATGCCACACCCTTGAAAGAAATTTTTGCCTGCTTTATTTTCAAACACCAAAATTAAATTAGTACCAAAATGATGTTCATGGGATTTCCATGGCTGCCACTGCCTACTAGCATAAACTATATGTGGCAGATTGCCGATGGTGTTATAGATAATTGCCTTCAATTAATTTTGCAGTGACCTTTATGAAGGCACCCGGATGGCTCAAGTAACAGATATTTCTGGAATAAAACAACTTATGCAGCCTTTACAGGAGTCTGGCATATTAGTTATGCGGACTGATGAAGAGGTTTGCTCACTTTGCTTGATGTCTTCTTCATAGCTATTGTAGAGGCTACATTATAACCATTACTGGGGATTTCCTTAAGTAGTCCTGTGCATTTGACCATTGTCTGTTTATAGCTGCTTCAATCATTAGGCTCCTTCATTGTTGTGGAAAGAGAAGGTCAAATAATTGCCTGCGCTGCACTTTTTCCTTACTTTGAAGAGAAGTGTGGAGAGGTTGCTGCAATTGCAGTATCCCCTGATTGTAGAGGCCAAGGACAGGGAGACAAATTACTTGGTATGATATGTTATTATTGCCTCTGGATTGACAGTCTTGTTCTTAATTGATAGAGAACCAGTTAATGATTCACTGTTTGTGTAATATATTGAAATTCCATGGGGATTTATTGTTGTTTGTTCTGACTTGTATCTAGTATTTTTCATAGGGTAGCATTAATAAAAAAGGTTTGAAACTTTGAATTATGACTACAGCTCCCTTTTGCTTCTCTTATGAATTCGTTCCGTAGTGTCTTCAAGTCTTAACCTTCCATTTCAATTTTCCATTCATTTACTGTGGTTCTACAGAAGTTCCCAACATAGTATAAATTATTAGGGATTTAAGGACTATTTCAATGTCTTTTTATTTTCTGATACATAAAAAGGATCGTATTGTTTCACTAAACTAGGAGGGACTGATTTTGTACTTCTAGTGTATACTACTTTTGCTCTCGTATTTCAGCACCATAGTTTTAAACCAGATTCCCTTACTGACCAACTCGACCAGGTTAAATGTAAACTGGTCTGATTAAACCTTTTGAATTGACATTCTAGAAAGGCCACTAGACCAGCCTCTACTGAACTGTCAAGACCATGCAATTGCACATGGTTTAACAGGTTCAATCAGTCCTGTGTTAATATTATTGTGCTGAAACCCAAAGACAGGAAATGAATATTCAAACTTCGGAGCTGTGGTTGGTTAGGGTCCCTGAAACTGTCTTTCTGATACCAAGCTGCTGACCACGTGAATTGGTACTGAACTGTCCAAACTGTTCATGGTTAAACTTGAACAGGTTCGCCCTGTCCAAGGCTATATTATTGTGATGGTAGCCTGAAACTATTAGAGAGGAAGTAGTATTACTTCAAACCAACACTTTTTGAGTACCTCTCGAACTACTACGCCAAGTTTGGCTTTTACTTTCGATGCATATGTAATATTTTATGTTGTTTTATGAGTTAAACTGTTAAAACAAATTGAACATGGAGTCATACTTACCGTTGAATCAATCAATTAATCAAATTAAAGTATTATAAATTTATATGAAGTTGATAATACTTTCATATAGTGCATGGTTAATTTAAGTAACATAACTCACTTTTTTTTTATATATTTATGCACTACTGTGAATTATATTTTTCTAACAGGTTGCTACATAGTACCTTTATGTATACACGTATTAAACCATGGGTTACCTTAAATTTCCCACTTTGTCATTTCAATCACTAATTTAATTTTGAAAACATTGTTCAGAGTCCATAAATTTTGGGAAGTTCATTTGTCAGAGTAGCAAATGTCAACGCATATTCATAACGCATTCATCTTCTTGTTATTTCTTACTAATCTAAAAGCATAAAGCCACACTGTTCTTCCTTCTACCTTTAGTTTTTTTTTCCCCCTATTTTGGCTTTGAAAAGTAGTGAATTCTACTAGGCTTGTAGGTTCTTGTATACACCTTCAGTTGTTGAATAGTTCCTCATACAATTCTCCTTGGATCAGAAATTGTTTGTAAATATTGTATATAAGACCATGGCATATGATTTTGAAGGAAAAATTGTTTCTGATTTCATCCAGAAACTACTTTCAGGGTGTACTGCGAAGTCTATACTGTGCTTGGTAAAACACATTTTTGAGTAGCCGTTTGATTATAATCTTTGGATATTTTCGCTCATAATAGTATTTATGTCATGTTTTGACTGTATCTGTTAAATGTTATGATCAAATGTAACAGATTATATAGAGAAGAAGGCATCATATCTTGGATTGGAAACGCTTTTCTTGCTTACAACTCGTACAGCAGATTGGTATGTACCTTGGACATCAAGCATATGTCAATATATTTATTTAGAATCAACGTCAGAGTTTTGCTTTCAGTGGATTGTTACGTACTTGCAAGCTGTATATTTTCTTGGATGATGCATATGGGTTTGTTAACTCCAAAAATGCTTTTCTAAAGACATGGGATTCCTAACGTGTTAACAGGTTTGTGAGGCGTGGATTTTCAGAATGTTCAATTGATTTTATTCCTGAGAAGAAAAGGAAAAGGATTAATCTATCCCGCAAGTCCAAGTATTACAGGAAGAAGCTTCTACCTAATAAGAGTGGAATTACTTTTGGTAGCAAATTTACTTCCCATTAGCATATTTTTTTCACTGGGGAAAGGTTTTGTTAGATAAGGCGTTTGGCATTTTCTTAGAGTGTAGGTAATAATCTCGTAATCATATGTTTTGCTGGAAAATCAATAGCTATTACAAGTTTTCTACCTTGCCAGTTTTCTGTTATTTATTATTATTATTTTATTATTTAATTTACAGATTTAGAGCTTTCTCTCTCGCAAATCAATTAATGAATAATATTGATTTTATATTTGTTACATATATAAGGAGTGATTGTTCTTTTGTATCTAATAATGTTCAATATTTAAGCAAATATTTTACTAACAAAGGACTCTTGGAGCTTTATAAACTAGAGACTTAACCTTCCATGTCACATAAATGGGGATGGCTGTGACTTAGCTTTCTTTCTGACATCCATTGCTGAATGTGAAAGAGTTTTAGTGTGCATATTTGTTGTATTATAGCAGTCTGGAGGTATCAATTATGGTTGTATAAACTATACTATTGGCATTCAGCACAGCGCAACCATCCTCATCACCAGCATTTTAAAATGAAGGAGATTGTGCAATCATTTAAATGGGATTCATGTACTACTTGAGTAGTTTTATTCATGTGTTTTTTATTTTTCACGTAAAGAATGACGAAAAGAGTATTCACATGTGCAATCCACTTCACTGTTCCCATTTGCTGTCTGCACATTCAATTACTAAGAACATCTTCAACAAGAGTTAAAATAAAAGTATTGTTTTGATAGGATTAAAATAAAATTTTTATTTATTGTCAATTCTTGTGAACGATAAATGTTCATATGATGTTAAATAATAAACTTTCGATTGGACATTTTTTGATAGGTTACTTATAAGTAAAAAGGTTTGTTCATCAATTAAAATTAACTTACATATTGGTTAAATTAGCTTTTTTGAGAAGATAAATTGTTTTAATTCTTTAAAAAATTTAGTTTTAGTTGGTGCATAAGAAGTAGATTAAATAAGTTAATCCATAAACACTAAAGAAAAATGAGGAAGATAATAAATAATTTTAAAAAAATTAATTAAAATATAAGTTAATTAAATTGAGTGGAGGGTGAAGGATGAAAATATAATGCTTGGTGGAAAAAAGACAAAAATATAGATTTAAGAAATTATCAAATTTACTGTATTATTTCCCACTTAGTTATACATTTTTTTTTTATCTCTATTGGTTATATTTTTTAATTAAACACTTTTCATTTTAATTAACTTCTCACCTATTTTTACTCTATTAATTTATTTACACCTTATTTTACTTCTCTTCACCAAACAAAGCAAATCTAGTTGCTACAGTATATGCCCTATCCCTTACAGCACTACTTTTCTTTAGCTGTAAAAAAAAAGTTTTATTCGACAATTTTTCAGGAATTAGGCCAACGTAAACCAGATGTGCGTATAAAAAATAAAAAATAAAAAAATCCAATCTTTATACTTGAAATTCAACATTTAATGCTCGTGAAAATTATAGGATCCGAATTCATCACATAATACCAAGAATGAGGTGAACCAAACCCATGACAACGAGCACATAATTTAACCTATACATATTCCTCATCATGGATTTGAACGAACTCTCACATAGACGATACTTGAGAAATTAAGATGCAGGTGGAAGAGTCCGCCATACAAAAATGAAAATGTAAAAAGACGTCAAGTTTAGTGTTGCTTTGCCAAGAGGTACCATCAAAAAGCTCCCATTTCATGTAACTTAGCACTTACATCACCACAGTTATGTAACATTGTAGTCTGTAATAAAAGGAGTTACAATTGATGTTGAGTTGACTAAAATTGCTTTTACCACATGATAGACACCGTTTGACATGTTAGAAATTTTTTAACACCATTGACGAGAATGTGTTACGTGACTTTATAAAATATAAAAATACAATGTGTCTACACTTTTACTTAGTGACGAAACACAATTGTTCGAGAACAAAAAACATATATAACCCTTTTTATAAGTTGATGAATAATACTTTATAAAGATAAAAAAAAAAAGTTCGGGCAATTTTGTTTAGTATTCTCAAGAACATAAAAAGAAACTATTGCCCAAAGTCGGCAGCTATTGTTGGATCAGTTTTTCCTTGCAAACAGTTGTTCATTAAAGAATCCAGTTAAGATGTTAGGCCGAATCAATCATAATTAGATGCAGTATCTACATAATAGAGGAAAACTAAGCCAATGACAGATCAGTCGCATTTTATTTTCAACAAGTAATTCACATTCAAACTTGCTTTTTTCAAGAAAAGATGCAGAGAAAACTTCTGCATGTTGAAACCCTGAAGCCGGAATACAGTAACATGGATACAAACCAAGCAATTACTCTTCTTCATTATCAGGTTTGGGTGGGCCCTTCCATTTAAAGTTGTCCGCATATGATTTAACCTGCAACCACAAGTAGTAAGCATTAACCAAATAGAGCTATATTATTATTGATCGCACCATGCTGCCACAAACAATGTTGTGAAAGAAACGAACTCCAGTGTCGTTCAAACTAACACCTATGTCGTTCAAAATGCACCCAGTTAAAGTACAAAATAGTGAAAGATGTTAAAACCTTCAGCAATGGTGTGTGGCGCTTCTTGACCTGAAAAAAGTTCAGAGCTTTTGTTAATAATCATAAAATAAAACCCTACCTGGCAAAACATGACGAAAGCCAATGCACAATCGAGTTATTTCAATCGAGGGGCCTGATTCTTGAAGCAGAATTAGTGAATAACAAACATCCTCTAATGATAAACATTTCACAATCATTTGAAAAACAAGACATGCCGATTCTCCAATGCCATATTCAAACTAAAGGCATCTCCATTGTAAGAGTCATATCCAGGGTCATAAATTTCAGATTAGGGATTTATAAGACCCCAGATTTGAATATGTTGACATGACAGAAAATTTAAGACCCCAAGTCATAAGAATAAAAAATATTTTAGTCTTAGAAACACCAACAACCAAACAAAAATAAGTATGGGTCTAATAAGACCCTTCCATTAGAGTAAAAGCGATAAGGGGGTTTAAAAGTGATATAGCGCAGTGGCACTTACAAAAAAAGTAAATTAAGACTTCGTGCCCTCATGATATGACTCTCATAATGGAGATGGGCTCATACAATCTTAATTGATATCATGATTAAATCATGGGCAAGAACATACGAATCAATTCACCTAATATGTTAGAGACCACGTAATTAGCAAGAGGTGGGGGAGGAAGTGGAGGGGGATTAGTCAAGGGAGTTATGAATTGGATAAGAGAACATTGAAGTGCTTCCTTCTTCAGAGTTAAACTTCTATTTGTCCATATTTCAAGAAAGAGTATATCTTGTTATTCATTCCCATAAAGAATACTATAATTTACATTTCAAACGGCCATGAATATAGCATCTACGGATGAG
>Ga0123340_1007673_pt1 | contig 10288 bp, 6 predicted proteins | sample SirMexnodulemix_FD_89961 | JGI IMG/M metagenome (GOLD analysis project Ga0123340, IMG submission 89961) | Root nodule microbial communities of legume samples collected from Mexico - Siratro Mexico nodule mix | ecosystem: Host-associated > Plants > Roots > Nodule | place: Mexico: Nepantla...
ACTAAGTAGTGTATTTAGAATATTATTTTTTAAAATAAATAAAAATTATTATATTTTTATTAACATAATAATTTTTCTGTATTTATATTTTTAGTAAATTCTATTGTGATTCTTTAATTAACTAAGACAAGTTAAGCATATCTATAATTTAATGATGGATGGCACATTGCATTTATAAAACATTGATTTGAAATCTATAGATACATTTGGATACTAAATCTGAGTATTTTCTTTTTTTAATTAGAAAACTTTTCAAACATTTCTAATTTTTTTTTATAGAAAACCCAACATTACTTAATTATAACAGTCACTTGCTTAGCAAATGCCTAATTAGAATTGATCTGTGATGGCAACTCCAAACTGGACAATTTGTTTACCAGTTATGTTCTTTTGTTGACAGCAGACAAATGGCAAAGTAAGATGGAAAGAAATAAATCAAAATATTTTTTTATAAGTTAAAATTAAGTAAAATAAGAATTCAGGTAACTTATACTAAAAAATTCTAAAAAAGTAATTTTAATTAATAAAAGATATTTATTTATTTTTTCGCTGTTGGCAAAACAAGAAAAAATTTCAGGGTCCTTGATTTTTTTTCATTTGGAAAACCACAGGTATCCTTTGAACCTTTACTTGAAGCAATTTAGTTGTGAATAATTCCTTAAAAAAGGAAAAAAAAAGTTTGCCCAAATTAGTCTTTAACACAAAAAAATACCTTGCCACTAGGTTTCCTGGTTTGGTCAGTGAACTAAAAAAAGGTGCAAAGTAGGAACTTTTCGTGGTGTCACTGTGAGGGGCAAGTGTTTGGTTTTGTGGTTAGGATGCAACTGTATCTGTTATCGGAAATCAACAATTGAGGTATCCAAACCGACCCTTCTTGTTTTCTTAAAATTTCTCGGTTCTCAATTGGTATGGCTTCATTCCTTTTTCTCAACTATGGCAAAAATTCTAATAGTTTCTTCAAAACTAGCATTCTCCATTCATTTCTGTTATCCCTTTTTAATTTTCAAATTCTATCCCCCAGGTGGCTCCAATGGATTATATTCAATTTTGTGGCTTAAATATATGATCTTTTTGAATTTTAATAATTGGGTTCTGTACCAGGTTACAGAACAACAAGTGCTGAAGTGTTAGATTAGAACAATGGACACTCAAAGTGCTAAAGACACAGTTGATATTGATCTTGGAGGAGTTTCTCCCAGTGGAGAAGCAACCGAGGATCTGGGTGATGACATAGTAACACTGCCCGATGGGCTGGAACTGAATTTGGCATGTTTCTCTGAGAAAGTTGCAAACTTGAGCAATTTTGTGATGCACTTGGAAACTCTCGGGGTTGAATTGGAGGGCTTTGTTTTGGACAGAGAAGACAATGATGTGGGTGTGGGTTGTGTTGGGAAGTTTCTTGAGTTTGACCTGTTATGTGGGGTGTTGGGTTCTGAGGTTGTGCAATTGGATAGGTTCTTGGACACCCTTCATGCTGAGATTGCTGATGCTGGGGAGAGGGTGGTCTCTTGCAAGCTCAGGCAAGACAATTTGCTTGATTCCGAGCAATGTTTGAAGCAGTCTGAGGAGCAGTTTTCAGAGATTAAGAAACTGTTTGCTAGTTTTGAGAGAACTTTGTCTTCTTATAAATGGGGAGGAAATGGTATGTGTAGAATCTCATTGATTGATTCAGTTATGTAGGTTTTATTTTTGGTGGCACATTGATTGCCTGGTGTTATTTATTTCATGATTTTGTCGTTTTCTTTAAGTTGTAAGAAAAGGGTTTTTCCAAGAAATCTTTGTCTGTCCCATCATATTTTGCTGGAGGGGGGTCCACTGCCATTTTCACGTGAAACTGTTTGTGTAATGAAGTGGGAACTCCTCGTGCATTAATGGATTTCCTCTTTTATTGCCAGAAAAAATTGTGAAGGAAATTGGAGTTGCTGGCTCAAGATTGCTGACTCATGATGAATGTGTGATCAATAAGAATATCTTTGTCAAAGTAATTCTCCATTTCTGATAAATGTTTTTTACCTTTTCTGTACGACAGCAGGCAATATTGAAGATGGTGAAATTATCCTAGAGGATGATGAATCTTTAAATGTAAGCCCAGTAATAACCATGCACACAACTGAGGAACAAAGACTTGTTCTGAGGATGCTAGAGAAATCTTTAGCAAATGAAATGGATCTTGAGAAGAATTTCTTTGACTCAAAGCAAATTCAAGAAAATCTCAAACAAAGGATGGCTTCTTTAGAACAAAAGCTAAGTCTCGTGGAGGAAGAAGCAACTGATGTTTGGGAAAGATGGCTTGAGGCAGATAATACACGTGAGATACTGACAGGAATTTCAAAAGAGCTGCTGGGTAAACTCCAGATTTCTCAGTTCAATTTGAATGGTTTAAGTCAGCGTGAATCATTGCTCAGAGCTAAGCTTGAAACTCCTCTTGAACAATTGAAAGAGAGGGATGTTACTTCAGACAAGATTGAACAATTGAATGGTAAACTAGTTCTTGCCAATTCTGAGGTTGTCACTTTAAGGGACAAGGTGTGTACACTTGAGAAGCAGCTAAAAGAATCTGAAAGCCAGCTAACCAATGTGCAAGCATCTGCTGATGAATATCAGAAACAGTATACTGTTTTGTGTTCTGAAGTGAGAGAGACTGAAGGCATTATTGTTGAATTGAAAGAAAATATATCTAATGGTGAAAGTCGGGCTACCACTGCAGAAGCACATTGTAAGTTATTGGCAGAGGCTAATGATGAGCTCCACAGGAAGATAGCTCTTTTGACAGATAGTGATGGCAAATCTGAAAGGGTAGAGTCACTTGAGAGGCGGCTAAGGGAATCTGATTCACTGCTGCAGCATGCTGTAGCATCTGCTGAAGCTAGTCTAGAGAAGCAAAGTATGTTGTATTCCACAATTAAAGATATGGAGCAAGTGATAAAGGATCTTAAGTCAAAGGTCTCTAAGGCGGAGAGCCGGGCTGACAGTGCAGAGGAGAAATGCATCATATTATCTGAATCTTATACTGATTTAAACGAGGAACTAAGCTTCTTGAGGAGCAGATTGCACTGCTTGGAAGGATCACTACACCAAGTGGAGGAAGCAAAAGTGGCATCCGCAAAGGATATTGGAAAGCAGACGAAAGTTTTCAGAAGTTTGGTCATGCAGCTAGCTGTTGAGAGAGAGCGTCTTAATAAGCAGGTAAAGATCAGGTTTTTGAAAGGCTACGAAATAACAAAACCGTCTGGATCTGAGAAGGAATATATTGTTTATAGGCTTCTAGGTCTTTAGTCTGCATGATATTACGTTTAAGTGTTTCTTGCTCATTTATCAACAGAAACAGTTAGGATTTCAACTGAATTCAATTGATTTGCATTGTATAATAACTGGGTTTGTATGAATATAACTATGTTTGAAAGTATGTGATGCTTTGATTTTTGGTCAGTTTGTGAATAACAATTGAACAACTGAAGAAGCATGACCCTTTGTCCAGTCCTTTAGTTTTCCACTTAAGCCTTAAATTTGTACTAGTAATATCTTATTCATGAATAGACTTGTTCCCATTTTCTTTTTTTTTTTTTTAAATTTATACATAGGAGAAACTTAATTGAAAAGTAGTTTACTTGACCATTGGGATGCATTTTTTTTTTCAAAATCATTTAAGTCACTTTGATTGAAGGGGTAGTTAAAAAGAAAAAAAGAAAAAACACAAAGCAGAGGGACCTCGAAACAAATCTGATTGAAAATGTTGAATCATGTGTTGAAATGTGAGGTATTCGAAAGGGAAAATCTTTTGGTATTGAGAACTCAATCTTAGCAAAATGTATAATGGATTTGTTGTGGGCTTTACTATACCAGTTTATGGGTTAGTTGAAATTGTTGTACTTTGTCTGCAGCTGTCTTCCTTAGCAAGTGAGAACAAAATATTGGTTGTGAAGCTAAAGCAGACAAATAAGTATCCTCAAGAAGTTAGTGTGACTTTAACAACTGATCACCAGGTTGGTACTTTTGACTTTATTAAATTCTTGTGTTTTTATTTTTTTGCATATGGTTGATGTTAAAAAATCTCCTGAGCAAGTCAACTTAAAAGATTAGCTTTTCTTAAAAAAGCATTTTCGAAAAGGGTTTTCTGGATAACAGTTGGCTGCTTGAAAAAACTACGATAGGAGAAATTCACCTGCTTTCTCAGGGAAACAAATGTCAAATAAAACTATTTTCAAAAGCATAATTTCGATAGGAAAAAAAAAAACGATTTTGCTGAAGTAATGATTATTTTTATAGTATGAAGTCGGCTTTGGGGATCAGTGGTGGGTGGATTTACTGGTTCTTGGGTCGTACTACTATTACTTCTACAAGGCTTTAGCAATATTATGTATATGAATCTGGTGTGTGCTGGAGTGATTTATTTATTGGTATGTAGGAGCTAGCAGTTTATAGTCCTTTTTTGGTTGTTGTTGGCGGGGTGATTGGCAATTATTTTTCATCCAATGTAAAAGGGATGTGAAATCTTTAAAACATGCCAAAATGATTTCTCGCTATTTATAAGAAATATACACTGATAACGGGTGTGTGTGTGAAAATTTATGGCTCTATTTGTGGGTGGGTTGGAAGATCAGGGGAGTATTTCTGCCGGTGACTGTACTTGTTTGAAAATACTAGTTTATATTAAAAACACCCTTTTAATGTTGACTTATATTTGATTTTAAGATGTGGTGGTAGGATATGTCAAATTGCTGTTGATACCATTACTATTGGCTTTTATAGGGAATCTACTTTTTCTAAGATAAAAAATGTTACTTCTTTCTGTTTGTTTAGACTTCCTCTGCAACACTGCGTAGATAGAAAATAAATACAATACACATTATGATATTATATATACATATTTTTTTTATCGGCACTTGGTTTGCACCTGGTTCTTGGTTGCATTCTGATCCAAAGAGAGAGACTTGGACACTGAAATGTCATTAGATCTCGGATTAGTTCACTTCTAGTTTCTATTTTTTCCACTTACCGTATTTAATATGTTTTGGAGGGAACTATATTATCTTATCTTATGTTACATACATTAAAAGAGTAATTTAGCATTTAATCATTATTGTAAAGCTACTTTCTGAAGTTTATAACAAGTTCACAGATATGAGGACTTGGATAAAAGATGATATAAACATTTAAAATAATTAAAGCACGTAGAAGAATAATGTCAACAGATCAAAGTTCTAATCGTTGCTCCTATTTTCCTTATCCAGGTGGACAGGACTTGGAAAAATTCATCCACAAATGATAATGAAGTAAAGTTTGCAGATACTCTGCCAGATGCTGATACTGTGAGGAGAATAGATGCAGGAGTTCTTAATTTTAGGCACTTACTCATGTTATCAGTGCTTGTCTTGCTGTTTTCAGCCGTGACTTATCTGAATGTCGATGCCAATTTTTAAATGAATAATCAGATTTCCCCCCCTTGCTTTTGGGATCTAGGAGGGGAATAATGAGGGGTGGAGGGATGGAACCCTAACCTTAAATCCCCGGGTCAGTTTAGGTTACAGGCCATTGACAGTGTAGGTTTTAGGGCAAGTTGTTGTGTAATAATCAAGTTTTGTACTAACGGAGAAAATGATTATGGTTGATATGATCCGCTCTCTTGTAACTAGTTTTGAGATTATACTTGGTATAAGCATATGATGGACTATTTTTCTTAAATAACTTCTGGATCCTTTTCTCTTTGGCTAGTGGGGTATGCTAAGAGTTGTGGATTACGTTGAGTCTAACAGAAGATATTAGTTATCTTTAATCTGACTCATCAATATTTGAATTCGTGTTAGAAAAGGTATTTACTTCATTTTCTCAACGCGTAAAAAAACATTAACAGTAAAACAAGTGGTTCTAATTTGAGGTCTTACGAAGAGAAATTGTAATTTACCATTAGCAACTCTGCACTCGACGTAAAGTTTTACCCACCCGAGCGAAGTTTAACTTAGATAAAACAAGCATATTTGAACTGCTGTTGCTTTAGATAATATGCAGATGCAAATCGAGAGGGAAACCGGTTTACATATTTGAACTGGTTAAAATAGCGCCTAGTCATACTAAATGTATTGTTAATATACAGGAATAGGGTTGATCAGAATGATAAGAACATGGTATTATATATATATATATATATAAAGAGAGAGAGAGAGAGAACACTGAACAAAATTATGAACTTATTCTATTTGCAAGTCGTTAATGTCTGTGCTAGAACACTGCATGATCTGTTAAGTTACAAGTATAGCCAGACAGTATCAGTGGAAAAAGTTTCATCCACTTAAAAGGAGTACCGAGTTACATCTTCCCACCAGTCTCGTACTCACTGATGGTTGCGTGAATCTGTTCATAATGATCTCATGGTTTGAGAATGTGTATCTGGTTTATGAATCAAGTGAAGAGCATCCGAGGTCTCTAATCACATTTTATTTCCTTAGATTTAGATTATCACATGCTTAGAACCTCTCCCTATCAAATTCAATTGTGTACTTGTCTCAACGAATATGAATGAATGACGAATATATGTTTGAGGGGATTAGAATGCTGGATAAACTCACCAAACTCTTGATGTCCCTGAAGAGGCCAGCAACTATAGCCACCAGAGCCAAGTTGAGGGTCTAATTAGCCCAGAACACTATCCAATGCAGGGGAACATGGACCACTCTCAGCATGTGAAACAGCACAACACAAGCACCACGAGTGTAGAGGAATCTCCATTAAGCCATTGTAAGCAGCATTTGAAATCTTTCCTACATTACTATCTCACACTACAACCGGTAGCTTTGAGCCCCTCATAAGGATCCTGTTCTTCCACTTCCTCATCAAGAAAGAAATCAATATCTGGAACATACCCAGCCCACTTCATCTCGTCCACAAGCAAATTAGTTTGCTCATATATCTCTTCAGATCTTGGATGTGCTTTGTCTCCAACAAGAAATGTGTGTACCTCATCTCTTACCTCAATCCAGCTACAGCCCGGCTCCTTCTTTAACTTACAGTTCTTCATTATACTTCTTATTTTTGCAACCTCACTCCACATCCCTGCGTTAGCATATACATTAGATAAAAGAACATATGCTGAAGAATCTTGAGGGTCTAACTGCAATAAATAATTGGCTGCTTTTTCTGCAACTTCTATATTCCCTTGCATCTTGCAATTACTGAGCAAAGTTCTCCATATTACATCATCAGCCTCAAAAGGCATGCTTTCAATAAGCTTTAAAGCTTCATTTACTTGGCCTAACCTCCCTAATAGATCTACCATACATGAATAATGCTCCATATGGGGATCTAAACCATACTGACTTTGCATTTTCTCAAAGTAGTGTAGCCCTCTGTCCACATAACCCATATGTGCACAAGCTCTAAGGACTGAAATGAAAACTGTATGATTTGGTTTCACATTCAAAAGCTGCATCTCCTCGAATAATTTAATGGCTTCTTCTCCAAGACCATGGTATGCATATGCACAAATCATGGCGCTCCAAGTCACATAATCCCGCTTTGGTGCCTTCTCAAACATTAGCCTGGAATCCTGCATATTTCCACACTTTGAATACATGTCTACAAGTGTGCTGGCAATATACACATCTGAATGCAACTGTAACTTTAAAATTTGAGCATGAATCTGCTTTCCCAGTTCCACGGTGGCCATATTAGCACAAATATCAAGAACTGTAGCATATGTAAAGTTGTCAGGTATTACACCCATTTCCAGCATCCGAGAAAAATATATCTGAGCATTTTCACTTTGCTTTTGTGACGAGAATCCTGAGATGATCGAATTCCACGAAACAGTTGTTTGCTCTTCCAGTCTGTCGTGGATCTTTTCTGCCTCCATTAACATTCCACACTTGCTATACATATCAACAAGAGCACTTCCTACAAACCAGTCTAACCCCATCCCAGACTTAATAATTCTTCCATGGATCTCCATACCATTGTTTAAAGCTTGCTGACCAGCACATGCCTTTACAACACTACCATAAGTAAAATCATCAGGTTCCATTTTTGATCGCTGCATTGAAACAAAGAGTGAAAGTGTTTTTTCTATTTCTTTATTTTGCTCATGAGCTGCAATGATTGCATTCCAGGACACAGCATCCCTTCTCTCCATCTCGTCAAATATTAAACAAGCTTCCATCAGAGCTCCACACTTGCCATACATGTCTAAAATTGTATTCGCAACACAAATATTAAACTCTAAACCACATTTGGCTGCTAATCCATGTAGCTGGATTCCCTCCTGATGGCCTTTGATCACTGAACAAGCAGTCAAAGCACCAGACAAACTAATGTCGTCAAAGCCAAGATAAGTCTTCTGTAAAAACTGAAAAATCTCTAAAGCCTTAAAACCTTGATCTTGCCGAGCATATCCAACAATAATGGCATTGTAAGATTGCCGAGGAGGATTAGGCAACATGTTAAATACCTTCCAGGCATCAGACATTCTGCCACATTTTGCGTACATGTCCAATGTTGCAGTTCCAACTATACCGTCATATCCAAAATCAGACTTTAGAGCGTGAGCATGCATCTGCGTACCCAATTTAAATGCAGATAATCCCGCACATGATCTGAATATACTAGCATAGGTTGATTGACTCACCCCCACACCTACTTTCAGCAAATCCTTAAACAGTTTTAGTCCCTCAATAAACCGATCATTCTGAACATAGCCCGCAATTACAGCACTCCAGCAAACCAAATTTCTCACTGGCATTTCACGGAAAACCTTAAAAGCATCATCCAGTTTCTTAAATTTTGAGTACATATCTACTAGAGCACTACCTGTCACCACATCATTCTCAAAACCCATCTGAATTGCAAGGCAGTGCACCTGAAGCCCTAAACCATAGTCTTCAATACCTGAACAGGCTTTCAGAACAACAGCAAATGAAGCATAGTCGTGTGTGATTTTTAGTGATCTCATCTTGGCAAAAATTTCAATGGACTTGCGATTAGCACCATTATGCAAATAACAAGAGAGCAAAGAATTCCACGAAACGACATCTCTTTCAGGCATTGTGTCAAATAAAGACTGCGCAAGCCCCATGTTCCCAACTCCAGCATACCCAAATATCATAGTATTCCAAGAGATTACATCCCTTTCAGGCATTCTGTCAAACACATTGAATGCATATCCCATATTGGAACCTTTGCAATATAATTGAATTAAGCAGTTGGCAACATAGATGTTAGGCACAAAACCAGTTGCAATCATCTGGGCATGAGCTTGTTTGCCAGGATTTAGAGCTTTAAAATTGGAACATTTTTGGAAAACATGGGAAAATGATAATTTCTTGGTTGGGTTCATTTGGGTTGAGGAAAGAGTACAAAATGCATAAGGTGGCAGGATTTTGATGAGTGATTTGAGCCTTGCAAGACAAAGGCCACAAAACACAGTACGCTGTAACATCTACTTACTAGTGTAATAGTACTATGCATGAGTTCGCGGGATTTTCACACTTCAAAACAAAAAAAGATGAATCGGTTCCTCTCATATTTTGATTATATTTCCGTGTTTTTATAAGAGATCACTCTTCCAAAATAAAACATATTAGGCCAAAGAAAAGAGGATTATCACCCTTCACCAAAATATTGTAATTTAATAATACTTTTTTTTTCTTTCAATATTTAAATACTAACGTGCGCAAAAAGGTGAAAAAAATTAACGTTCTGTTTAATTTAAAAAGTATTTTTTTTATTTTTCATTTTTTGGTAGTGTTTTACTTATTTTTTATTGTAATAATAATATATCACAATTTTTTCATTTTAATTTTTAATGATTTATACAATATTTATAAAAGTAACAAAAAAGGAAATAAATAAAATAAATAATAATTTCATATTTTTTAGAACAAAGAAATATTTGTTCAAAACAAACAACACTAAATATTCTCGTGTTCTTTGAGAGCGTAAAAAAAAAGTAAACTTAGAAAATGCTTACTTGATTTCTCAATACTAAATTAATGATGCTCGATTAATAAAAAAAAATATTATACAAAGATTATCATAATACTTAAATACATTACCTCGCGTATTCATATCTAATTATCAAGTGGACGATAAGACATTCTTTCATTTGTTTTGTCTTAGATTTTTGTCAAAATTAGTTAAAAAGAAAATTTGGTTAGTAATTAAAAGTTGGTGATGAAAAATGTTAAATTAGCCTTATTAAATTATACATGTTCAGAAAAATTATAAGTTAAAATAATTTATCATTGCAAATGACTCAACTAAACATGTGTCTATGGTATTTTATATAAATTTTACTAATAAA
>Ga0123340_1007679_pt1 | contig 10283 bp, 3 predicted proteins | sample SirMexnodulemix_FD_89961 | JGI IMG/M metagenome (GOLD analysis project Ga0123340, IMG submission 89961) | Root nodule microbial communities of legume samples collected from Mexico - Siratro Mexico nodule mix | ecosystem: Host-associated > Plants > Roots > Nodule | place: Mexico: Nepantla...
ATCTAATCATGTATTTAACATGATTGTTTTTCTAGAAAAAATATACTAGAAGAATAAAATAATGAAAAAGTATTTCGTTTCATTTTTAAATGGTTTGAATTGATAACCTCACATAAATAATGTGATAAATCAATGCAGTTTGCAAAGGTTTAATTTATTTTCAGATATTATTATTATTATTGCATAGACATTTAGAAGAGATCCTTTTCACACATAAAAATTGGCACGGGAGAAATTTTTTCTCTTTGAAACAATCCTTTACGTGGCTTAATATTATTGTAAAGTATATGTATGAATAGTTTACTTTCTTTGTAGAATATATATTTTTGTAATTAGTTTGTGTTTGACAATATCTACTTTTGTAAGAAGACACACCAAAAAGGTTTTTTTTTTTTTGTTAGTCACAGTCTAAAAAGGAAATTGAAGCAGGAAAAAAAAATAGAAAAATAATAGGAAGTGAAGTTGTTTGTTTGAGGTGATATAATAAAAAAGTAGAAAGTTTAAATTATTATATATTTAATTGAAAAGAAATAAAAGACACTGATCTTTATTAGATTTTTAATAGAATGATACTGATCTCTTCTATATTTTTATCAAAGTGATACTCTCTTCTCTTATTTTGTTTAAAAAGAATATATTGACTAAATCTTAAATAATAATTATAAAATTAAAAAATAAACTTCAAAATATAAAAATTAAATATTTTTATAAAAATTTAAGATTTTAATTACTACATTTTAGTATAACATTTAAATATTATATTGTTCATTAGTTATAAATTATCCTATAAAATATTAATAAAATATATTTTAGGAATATTATTTCAATATAAGTCTAAATAAGATGTATAAAGAGGTATAATTATAAGTGCTGAGATAATGCTTAACCACATCTATGATGATGTATGTGAAGAAGATTTTGATTTTTTATCAGGATTGTAATTGTAATTTAAGTGTTAATTAGATTATAAATAAGTTCATATGTTTTCAATTTCAGATTAGTTTTTGAAAGTTGATTTTGATAAATTTTGTAAGATATGATTTTAAAGAAGTTTTTTTTATATTTGATGATGAATTGATAGTGTTTGATGTGATTAGATGGTTAATTATTGTGAAATTAGATATAAGAATGTTTTGAATTTTGTCAAACTTTTGAGTGAAAGATTTCAATTAAAATTAAATTTTTTTTTTCTAAATTTCTAGAGTGAAACTCAAGAAAGGTCTTTTCATGAAAAGTTCCTGGGTAGTAAACTCAGGACAAAATTACTTCTAAATTTTTAGTAACTTTAAGAGAGAGAAGACAAATTTTTAGCAGTTAATTCTCTTCACAATTCTGAATGTGAGTACAAATAAGAGTTGGAAATAGGCTTTTATTTATAGATTTGAGAGGGAACTTCTAAGACTCTTTAGTCTAGAAGATGTGAAATTAAAATGTATAAAATACAATTATAGTTATAATTTTTACACATAATGCTCGAATCTTAAATTTTTTAAGTATTTATAATCTTAAACTCCCTTAATGTATAAATAGTCATGTAGACTTATGATAATTAATAATTGATATCAATTAGACTTTTTTAATTAAGATTTTGATTTACCTAACATAAAAGGCTACGTCTTAGGACTCAGATTCTCATTCACGTCAAAACCTTAATACACCTAAAGAGAAAATATACAATCTTACAAATAATAGGATTCTAAAGTTTAGGGTTAAATTTTAATTGTAATAATTTTTTGAGTGATGTTTATAAGTTTGCATTTATTATAATTCTTTAATGCATTTGATTAAAATACAATAGTAGGGAAACTTCTTTGGCTTCTTGTATTCCGTGTATTCTAACTTGAAAAAGAAATTTGAAAAGAACAAATTTCTATTATTTTAATTATAAAAGATATTAAGAATTGTATATTTAATTACCATTAATTTGACTTCCGTGGACATATATACACTAACACGGTGTAGACTGTTTTTCTTTTTCTTTCTTGAAAAAAAAAATATTAATATCTAATTTTAATCACAAAACTACCAATTAAGTTCAGTATCTCGTGGGACCATAGGGTCTCAGAGGGCAAAAGAAAGTATGTGAATGATTAAGAAAATATAAAAAGACACACGAAATAAATAATAGCACGTGTCACTGAAAGGGCAAAGTAACTGTTGCTACCCCTCAACCCATCAACGTCAGATATGACATCATATTGAAAAGAAATATCCCATGTTTGGTATCACGTTAAAATTAAATAAATTTTTTTAAATATGTTATATTATATTTTCTACTTTGATGAAAATATATTATTAAAATTTAACGAAAGGTAAAGTTCAATATATCTGTAATAAGAATAACTTATTTAGAAATAGACGCACTTTATTACAACAAAATATAACAAAATTAATATATTAATATACAATTTAGTAAATAAAAGTAATAATAATTTTTAAGATATAATCTAATACGAAAATAATATAGTCTTACAATTTTTACAGATATAAATTTTAGATGCATAACATGATTTAATCTCCAAACATAGTTACCTTTTATTTTTAATCGCTAAATTTATTTTACATTACTTTTAATTCCTGTATCTTTTCATTTTAATCTTTGCTATTTTGTTTTAATTAAAATATTAATTTCTGGTTTTATTACCCATAATTTTTTTTCATGCGAGTATTTTATAGGACTAAAACACAATAACAAGAATAAAAAAATTTAAAAGAATAAAAAGCAATACAAAAATTTTAGAAATTAAAAAGAAATTACAACTATATTTCATACACCATATTTAAGCTCAAATTTCAGCAACTTTCATGTAGAAAAACATTTATTAGCATTTTCTGATCTTCAACAAGGGTATATTATTACTAAAATAAAAATAATATTATATTAAAACCTAAACATATTTATTCTTTATTAATTCGATCGACTTTTATAAAATTAATTTCTTTTAATGATTATGCTCCTTAATAAAATTGCTAAGAAAATTAAAATTATAAAATAATAACATTTCACTTAACAACCCCTACTCAAAGAAAAAAAAAAAAAAATCCACGTTGGTTTAAAATAATATAGATGAACCTCATGATCCATGACGTTTTGAGTTATCTCAATGATCTTATCTTATATAAAAATATCAACGGTTGTTCGAAGCCAAAGCCAATGATCTTATCTTATATGACTTAAATTTGTCATATTTATTAAGAATAGGTTTTTATTTTGAAAAAAATTAAATGCGTTAAAATTGTTAAAACTAAATACTAGAAATTAAGCTTATGAATTGTGTTTTACATATTGTTTTTAAAAAATACTAGTTCCTAATTCATTCAAAAAGGAGTTAGAAAAGTAACTAAAGCTTTTCACACTTTGGTTTTACATATAAGTGACCCACCGCGTGTGTCTACATCAACGCAACTTTACTACTCTTTTCTGGTATTTTAAACTCCACACAATAACTCCGAGTCCAAGTCTCGTTTCTTTAAAAATAATATATAAAAATATTATAATACTAGTAAAAATAATATATTTAACTAACAATAATGATAGCAAACCTACCCATAATCACACTTCCTTAACAACGAATTAAATATTCTAATGAAAAAAAAAACACAGTTTTACATCACACTTAATATGTTGCTTAATGGAAAATATGTAAAAAATAATAGGGTAGCATTTTTATAGACACTGAATCTAGAATACATCGATTATTCTCGAGCTAATATAAAAAAAAAATATACAATTGAATAAAGAATTGATGTAGTATATTTTTTATACTGGTTACAAGAGCAACAAATACAACAGACGCAACATAAAAATACTAAATATTGTAATTTTTTATTGTAGTGATCTGTATAGGACATGGGTATTTTATGTTCCAAATAAAATTGAGAGATGTCAAAAATAATCAGTTAATTATCTGAAATTATGAGCTTTTAATAATAAAGATGCAATTAAAAGGTTTAATTTTATTATTCATACATTACAGTTTATATAAATTAACATTCTCAATAAACAGATGTAATTACTGTTCTTTTTATTAATTTATTGAGATTTAATACTAAATTATTAATGATGATTGAATTGCATTTGAACTAAGTACTTAATGTTTTATCAGAAAGGATAAAAATGAAGTATTCTGTAATTTTTTATTTTAGCTAGACAAGAGCGACCAAAAATTTTAATAACGACTAAAACAATTAGTTATAAAACTTGTATTTTATTTTTTTTTTTGTGAAAACTCTTTTTTTTTATTATAAAAGCCCTTCATTTTACTTACACATAAAAATTGGTTTGGTGATGTTGTAATCCTTACTATCTCATGAAAGCTTTTTTCTTAACATTTATAGTCTTCCTTTCTCACCATGCTATTATAGTTTTTGAATCACACTACCTTCCATGTTAAAGTTAGACAATCTAGACATAAAGTAATATGAAGTAGTGATCTTATATTAATTGTGTTACAATAATCTAGTCTTCATAAAAGAAATAATCTAAATAACTTCTAGTTTTAGTGATAATAAATAATGTTTAGTTTTAGTGAATTAATATATCTATTTAAAACATGTTTATCATGAAATTTTAGAAAACTGTCTATCTAAAGCTCATATAAGAAAAGACACAAGACAGAAGAAAACATAAGAAAAAGTCTTATAATAAGACTATATACAAATATATTATATGGATCTTTTAGCAAAGCTATTAGGATTTTAGGCATTTTCATAAAGACTATACATAAAAGACTTGTTTTTTGTTGTTATATGCTTTAAATTATATTGTCCATACAAGGAAAGCATATTTAAAGCTAAAAGGTATTGTAAAACATAAAGTATTTTAGGGGCTGAGGTTTTTGATCCCTCTTGACTAGCTCAAAATAAAATATGACCTTTGTGTATTCCAGTACCTCCTATTTATTAGGTATTCTGGTACTAAATTTAGACATAATAAATTATTATTAATAACCCAATATCAAATCCTTAATAAATTAATAGAAATATCCATAGTCAAATGTAGCTATTGAGAATGACAGTTTATGTGGACAATGATTTTTAACAGTTAAATTAAGCCCCCAAATTGAGCATTTCCTGATGGGTATAATTTCTAGGTTATAAATGGATTACTTTTTGCACCCAATAATTTCATTTGGGTCTAAAATACACTCCCTGACCTATATGGATCATATAGCAAAAATCATATTAGCTAAAAGACTATCAACTCATACTAAAACTCTCATAGACAACAAAATATCAACATACTACATATAACAATCTTATTTAATGTTCCTATGAATAAAAGGTCTGTCATGTATAACTAACTCACAATTTTATGTGAAGGATTAATATATTATGGATGTGCCCTTACTAAATCTATTTAAGTGCTAGATCATAGAAAAATCTTACTAAAAAATAGAGATTGTTATATCATAGAAAAATCTTCATGAAGACATCATTATGAAGCTTATATCATAAAAAAATATCATTTTTCATCAAGAGAAAAATGTAGAAAAAGAAAACTTAAATTAGCACAGGAGACCACCAATTTCATGTTTAACTTAAGAAAACTATATTATGGAAGCCCAAGCTTGCTTTTAAATAATTCTTTACTAATACAAATGAGCAAATGTTTAAATCAAACAAACTCATTTCTAGTATACATAAGCAAGTTATTCACTTTATATCTATACATTTTTCCCTTTTTATAAACATGAGTTATACAAAAACTTCATAAAACTATACATGATTATACAACAGTTCCATTTCCCCCTTATGCTATAAGAAACAATAGAGATTTTTCTAAAAGCATCCACAACCAACATAAGGTCACTCTCCTGCCAAATAAATTACCACCTTTTAATTATAGTTAACTTAATGGACAAAATAACACTTATAAATGGAGTAAAGTAATACCAATAAAAGATGTAAAATTTTCAAGTATTACCTACCACCTCTAAAAATACTAGCATAAGTTGTTAAAGGTAGAGTACCATGTATGGCCCAATCAATATTACATTTGACAATTAAAATCCCTCTAAGAGTTTTTATACCTTGATTTGTAAAATTAAAATATCTAAGAATCACTATCCTCAACACAATTATCCATTAAACCCTTTAAAATGTTCAAAGATCAGCCAACAGAAACTTCTGTCATTGAGCATCATTTAGATAGATGACAGATGCTTCTTAAGAAGGAAGAAATGATGAAAATCATTCTGCCACAAAACTCATGGTTAAGAGGATAGAAAAAAAATGAAACTTAATGATGAAGACTCTACCACTTTGAAGAGTATAACACCAGGATTTTTCTTTGTTCTTCTTAGTTTTGTATATTTGAATTTATAAGTGTAGAGACACAAGTAGCCTAGACTTTTTCTTCTTATAATTGTAAGATTTTGTAAAGATATAAGTGGGTAGACTTGAGCAACAAAATGGACCTTTTATTGGATGACCAAACTATTGAAAAACCTTAGAGAAAGTTGGCTAAGGCTTGAAGAAAGAGAAGCATAAAGTCCCACATTAATTAAGAGAAGCCATTTTTAAGCACATGTGGGGCACCACTCTTCACTTTTGGAACATCCTATTTTTTCACTTCTTAGTCCCACATTCAACAAAAGGGAGGTAGGCCATTTATAAATAAGATCTCTTGCACTATACACAAATCACTTTTGATTGGATGAGATTTTAATTGTTATTAATTTTTCTCTTATTCTCTAAGGTTATATGGAAGGAATCTTCTCCTAAGTCTTTTAAGAAATCTTCTTTGAAAGAGGAGCAAACCAAGTTTTTCTTAGAAACTTGGTGAAGTTAAAAAATTTTCAATCTCCTTGAGTCTTTTGTTGTGAGAATTAGAGAAGAGGACTCCATCACTATAGGATCAAGTTTTATAATAAAATCAAAGTTTATATTTAAATTTATTATACCATATTGTGAAGTTTATTATAATATCGACTCACACTCTGATAAAGACTCTAACATAACAAACCTACTTTCTTGTTATCTGTTTAAAATAAATTTTTTTCATTATAAGTAAAATATATTCATAGGAATACTACAAAAATATCACAAGATGAGTGTAGTATAAATTAAAGACATGTGTTCTTGTTAAAATCTAGTTAAGTGCTGTATTATAAAAATGTTTTGCTATATATAGAAAAAGTGACATTTATTTATAAAATCTTTACTATGAGTATTTTCTTAGCTCTTATTTATATATCTCTCTTCAAATATTTATCCTTACAATCTTATAAAAACTCTTTTGTAAGTAAGAGTAATAATTAAAAAATACTTAAAAAAATATTATCAAGTTTCAAATATTTATCCTTATAATCTTATAAAAACTCTTTTGTAAGTAAGAGTAACATTTAAAAAATACTTAAAAAAATATTATCAAGTTGGTGAAAAATAATGTCTTCATCAAGAGACAATAATAAAATAAAGTCAGAAACAATTAATGATGACTTTGTGTAGTGAGAAATAAATAATGTCAAGATTTATAATTATTTATTAATTTATTAATTAATAGAACTTTTATAAATATAAAGAAAAATTGGAAGTAACCTCACATGGATTATCCAATATAAAAATTAAAGTATTTAGGTGTCTTATCTATTTTCTTTATAATAACTTTTTATCAAGCCTTTTTAAACTCTTTAAAATTATCAAACATTCATCCATAAACCTTTTCCTATTATGTTCCAAAAAAGTTTATGAAGCATTTTCAAGCTCTATCGCACCACATTTTTAGAATTAACATTTGTTCACTTTACACCTCTTCCTAAGTTATAATTTCTTAAATTATTTTTAATATTTTTTCATTTATTTATTTTTATCATCTATGCATGTTCTATATTGATTGATTACACTCTAAACCAATATGAAAAGGGTTTTTAGTCTTTGTGGAAATTGTTTTTTACATTAATAACATTTAATACCTGTCTGTTAATTGATATGAAATAATTAATATAAAAAGTAGATGCTATTATATTATTATTTTTATTATCACTGTATAGGATTTATTTTCTTCTAATTATGTTTATTTTATCCATTATATTCAATATTCAACTCGAGGAGACTTTATTAAAAAGAAAACAATTTGAGTAGAATAAACTTGCAATAAGCAGAATCTGATTTCTTTTGTTTAAAAAAAAAAACAATGACACAGACAACAATAACCAACACTTTTTATTTTTTTAAATTTAGTTTCGTTCACATGTTTCTGTGCACCAAAGTTCAGAGTCAGACACGTGCATCATAAAATATACTGGTCCAAACAAACCAATTTACGCACGATTCTCACACCATTTTGGTGCCAAAATAACATGTCGCTATAGTTCCGTCATGCTCAGTGCCATCGTGGTGCCGCAATATGCCACACAAGTTCTCTCACGTTTACAACTCACCAATTTTTTCCCTTCTAATATAAAACCACCCTCATCCAACACTTCCCTGTCTACACTAAACCTAATCCTTACCATTACAGTGTAAAAACTTTTGGATTAAGAGAGTGCACAGATGCAGAAACGAAAAGCTGGGAGGAAGAAGTTCCATGAAACACGTCACCCCGTGTACAAAGGGGTAAGGCAGAGGAACGGGAAGTGGGTGTGTGAGTTACGACAACCTAATAACAAAAACGCACGTGTGTGGCTCGGAACCTTTGCACACCCCGACATGGCTGCCGTTGCGTACGACGTTGCCGCATTGGCTTTCAAGGGGGACAGTGCTTCCTTGAACTTTCCCGACGCCATTTCCTCGTTGCCGCGTCTCAACTCAGGTACGTCTTCTGTTAGGACGATTCAGCTTGCCGCGATGAAAGCTGCGGAGAATCACCTTTCTTGCCCTGAGTTTCAAAAGCTGAGGGACGATGTTTCTTCTGAGGAAAGTTCTGGAAGCTTCTCTTGGGATGAAGATTGTTCGGAGTTGTCATCTCAAGAAGGTTCTAGAAGGTTCTTTTGGGATGAGGAGGAGGTGTTTAACACGCCGGAGTTGTTGAACAGCATGGCGGAAGCACTGATCATTGCACCGCCCGCTTTGCAGAAGGGGTTCAACTGGCTTGGTGGGGAAACCACAGTAGATTTGACTCTATGGTGATCAGTTAGGTATTTTCAGAAGTTTATGCAAGACTGAGATTTTCTTCAAAAGAAATCATCTATTCCATAATTCTGTAATAAATTTAGTATATAATATCTTTCAAAATAAATAAATTCAAAATATTATTAGAATACCTAGTTCCTTAGAATTTTGTATTGAAGTAGTTAGAGAGTAGCTTCAAGCAATTAACGTTGCTTAATCATTTCAAAATATTTTTGAGATTAAAATGGGAGATTTTGTGTGAACAGAAGATATAGTCCAATTTGAACTTTTATTACTAAATTATAAATTAATTATATGTTAAGTTTTAAGGGATTACAAAGCAACTACCAAAATAAGTTTAGAATCCAAATTAATTTCTTCAATTGAATAGTCTATTGGATTTAGGGCATGCTTGCATAAAAAAATTCAAAAAAATAATAATAGTAGTAAAATAAATAAATTTTTTTATTACTTAAATTAGCTTATTTATAAAATAATATAGAAGTATTTTTTATTAGCTTATTTTTAAAAAGTATAACTTAATTTAAAATTTTTTAAAAATTTACTTGCTTATATTTATTTATTTTGCATTATAAATACTTTTACAAAAGCTTGTGGAATTAAACACTTATATTACAAATCTTGCTGAAAAACACTAGCTACCAAAAGAAAAACACATATGAACACGCCTGTGATAGTTTTTTCTTCTTCTGACCCATTGAAGTTTATCTAAAGGAGGAATTGAAAAGAATTTGACACGTGCTGCGATTCACACTCTAAAAGTGGGGATCATTTCACATCATATTTTCTTCTCAACAACTACATCAAATATTATTTTATTCTAATTCTTCACTTATTTTTTTTATTATTATTATTTAAATATATATTTTATCATTTAAAATACTTATAAGGCAAATATATTTAAAAAAAGTGATTGTCCAGACATATTTATCTATTAAGAGCAATGTATTAAAAATAGTTACAAGGTAAATATATTTAAAAAATTGATTGTCCAAGCATATTTATCTATTAAGAGCATTGTCCCCCCTTGGCATGAATAACGTGGAAGCACAGGAGTCATCATCATATCTGTCATTTTCTACAGGAAATATCATTTCTAGATAATTCATATTAATGTTTACTTTTCAGTTTTAGATGAATTAAATTATTAAAAAATTAAAATTAATTTTAAAAATATTTTATTAAAATAAAATTGAACTATATAATTA